>ULWQ01020927.1_pt1 | contig 70626 bp, 55 predicted proteins | sample 1960491 | NCBI WGS metagenome assembly ULWQ01 (sample SAMEA4835816, study PRJEB28245) | human gut metagenome | biome: gut microbiome; material: fecal sample | place: Denmark | collected 2008
AACCCATTCAATCAAGTCAAGCTGCATATCCACACGTCCGCCGTTTATATAAACAGTCCATTTCCTGTCTGCAATTTTTTTAGCATCAATGCCAACGCATATACACTGACTTCCAAAAATATCTGCACCTTCCTTGATAAGCTGAGGATTTTTTACCGCCTGAGAATTAACTGATACCTTGTCTGCACCTGCTCTGAGTGTTTCTCTTATATCGTCAACATTTTTTATGCCTCCGCCAACAGTAAGCGGTACGAAAACCTTTTTAGCAGTTTCTCTTACAACGTCAAGAAATACTCCCCTGCCCTCAAAAGATGCCGTTATATCATAAAATACTATTTCATCAGCACCCTGCTTATTGTATTCTTCCGCACATTCAACAGGGTCGCCTACGTCACGTATTCCCTCAAAATTTACGCCCTTTACTACCTTGCCGTTTCTTACGTCAAGGCATGGTATTATTCTTTTTGCAAGCATTTTTCAGCCTCCTTTTCAATCGGATAAGCGGCGAAACACGTCACTTACTCATGTTATTTTTCATATAAATTTATGTGTATTCGTTTATAGATAAACTGGAATTTGTGGGTAAGTTAAAAGTAAATATAAGGTTGTATTGTTGATTGAAAACAGATAAATATATTATTTATTAGAACAAGAGTATATAACCGGGAAATTATATATATCATCAAAATATATAACAACCTTTTCTCCCTCATTAATCTTTGAAAAATCTTTTCTATCACAACATATGTTTTCATATATATTTTCGTTGATTTCGACTGTGCAAAAGTAATACTTGCAGACAGTTTGAGATAATGTATATTTATGCTTGTATGTGCCTAATTCAACAGTATTCTCATAAGGCATAAATACACGTCCTCTGCCTGAAACTCTGGCACAGCGAACTGTTTTTTCTTTGACGATTCCATAGCAAGCATATAAATCTTTTTGTTTAAAGGATTCAATTGTCATTGGTAAACATAAAAACACAAAAAACAATATAAATAAAAGTGGAACTTCTTTTTCTGTTATCCAATAATAAGGAATAGATATAATCATTATTATTGATAATATAGAAAAACTGATTTTAAATGATTTTTTTCCACTTTTCTTGTAAAGCATTTTTATTTCAGTTTCTGGTAATTCTTCTTTATCTACAATAGCCTTAAAATTTGTTTCATAGAGTTTCATATTTATTACTCCTAAAAAATCTTAAGCATATTAAATTCCGATTTATCTATTAGAATACTCAACAGCCTCACGCAAATCAAGTGTACCCTTGTATATGGACTTTCCGCAAATAGTACCGTAAAGTCCCATTTCCTTGCAGACAACTATATCATCCATTGTATGAACTCCGCCGCTTGCAATAATATTGCATTTACCGTAAGTTGCGTCAGCAAGCTTTTTTAACTGCTGTACATTAACTCCGGAAAGAGTGCCGTCCTTAGAGATATCAGTAAAGATAAAATACTTTACTCCTGTTTCAATCATTTTATTTGCAAGGTCAATGTAGTTTACGTCAGAACTTTCAAGCCAGCCCTCCGTTGCGACCATTTCATTCACAGCATCAATGCCTACAACTATTTTTTCACTGCCGAATTTCTCTACTGCATCACTTACCAATTCAGGATTTTTAAGTGCAACAGAACCCAGAATTACTCTTGAAATTCCCATATTCAGATATTCTTGAATAGTTTCAAGATTTCTTATTCCGCCGCCTACTTCAACCTTTAAATTTGTTTTTTCAGCTACATCTGTATATATTTTAGCGTTTACAGGCTTACCCTCTTTTGCACCGTCAAGGTCTACCATGTGAATCCACTTTGCACCTGCGGCTTCAAAGCTCTTTGCAGTTTCAAGATAATCTGCGGCTACCTTTTCTACTGTAGAAAAATCTCCCTTAAAAAGTCTTACACAGTTTCCGTCTTTTATATCTATTGCAGGCAAAATTATCATTTTATCAGTCCTCCGAAATTCTTTAGAATTTTAAGTCCTGTTTCACCGCTTTTTTCAGGATGAAATTGTGCTCCGTAAGCAAAATTACCGTCATATACAAGTGCAGGAACTTTTCCGTCATATTCACAGTACGCTGAAATGTTTTTATCATCACATACAGCTTTATATGAGTGTACAAAATAAACATATGCATTATCTGAAAGTCCGTCAAGAAGCTTGCAGTCATTCAGAGTTTCAAGCTTGTTCCAGCCCATATGAGGTATAATAAGTGATGAGCTGTCCATTTTTTGTACAGAACCATTTATTAATCCAAGACCGTCACATTCTTCAAATTCATATCCTTTTTCAAACATAAGCTGCATACCAAGACATATTCCAAGAAACGGCTTTATTTCAGCCTGCTCCTTGATTGTATCAACAAGTCCGCTTTTTTCCAGCATTCGCATCGCCTCAGGAAAAGCACCAACTCCGGGAAGAATAACCGCATCAGAAGAAATAATTTCATCTTTATTTGATGTAAGAGTGCATTCAAGATTAAGATAATCCAAAGCATTTTTTACACTGAAAATGTTTCCTGCACCATAATCAACTATTGCTATCATTTATAAAACTCCTTTCGTTGAAAGTGTCTTGCCGTCTTTATTCAAAGCCACTGCCTGTTTAAGTGCATGAGCTACCGCTTTAAAAATTGCCTCACATTTATGATGGTCGTTGCTTCCGTAAAGCAGATTTATATGCAGAGTAATTCCTGCATTAAATGCAAATGAACGGAAAAATTCTTCTGTAAGGCACACATCATATCCGCCTATCATATCATTTGTAAATTCAGCATTGAATACAAGAAATGGTCTGTTGCTTATATCAAGGCTTGCAAATGCGAGCGACTCATCCATTGGAATATATGCTGTACCATATCTTTCAATGCCGCTTTTGTCACCCAAAGCCTTTGCAAATGCCTGCCCCAGAACGATTCCTGTATCTTCTACTGTATGATGTCCGTCAACATGAAGATCGCCTTTTACATTTATATCAAGACTTATTCCGCTGTGAGCTGACAAGGCAGTAAGCATATGATCAAAAAAGCCTATGCCTGTAGATATATTTGATTTTCCGCATTCATCAAATCTGACTTTTATCTTAATATCTGTTTCACGTGTTTTACGGCTTATTTCTGATTCTCTCAAAATCGTGCTCCTTTCATTCGATTTAAGACAACATCGCACAAAGGTGGTGTTGCCTTAAGAAACTATTTCTTTAAGTGCAGAAATAAGTTTTTCCATTTCTTCTGCTGTACCTATGCTTATTCTCAAATAATTGTTAATTCTCGGCTTATTCCAATATCTTACATAAATTTTTCTTGACTTTAATTCGTTAAATATTGTTTCTGCTTTAACTTTATCGTGAGCTGCAAACAGGAAATTACTTTTTGAATCTGTGAAAGTAAATCCAAGCTTTTTAAGCTCTTTTTTTGTATTTTCCCTGACGTCTGTTATCTTTTTTATCGTTTCAATGAAATATTCTTCATCTTCTACAGCTGCCGCACCGCAAACCTGAGTAACGTGATTCATGGTATATGAGTTAATGGAAAACTTAACATCGTTCATATATTTTATTAGTTTTTCATTGCCAATAGCATATCCTATTCTCATACCTGCCATTGAACGTGATTTTGAAAATGTCTGCACTACAAGCAGATTGTCATACTTTTCTGTAAGACCTATACAGCTTTCTCCTCCAAAATCTATATACGCTTCATCAATTATAACTATGGAGTTTTTATTTGCTTTTACTATCTCCTCTATCATTTCATTACTTTCATAAACTCCTGTCGGAGCATTCGGATTAGGGAAAATTATTCCTCCGTTTTCCTGAAAATAATCTGTTTTATTTATTCTGAAATTATCGTCCAAAGGCATTGTTTTATATGGTATTTTATAGACATCTGCCCATACATCATAAAATGAATATGTAATATCAGGAAAAAGAATTGGTTTATCTGAATTAAAAAAGGTCAGGAATGCCATTGAAATAACATCATCTGAACCAACTCCGACAAAAACCTGTGAAGGCTTTACTTTATATCTTTTTGCAAGACTGTTTACAAGAATATCAGAATTCGGATCAGGATAAAGACGCATTCTGCTGCAGTCAAAGCTTTTTAAAGCTTCAACTGCTTTTGGTGACGGCGGATAAGGATTTTCATTTGTATTAAGCTTTATTATATCATTTTCTTTAGGCTGTTCTCCGGGAACATAAGGTATAACTTTTCTTATATTATTTTCCCAGCCTGTCAGATTACTCATATTGAACCGCTCCTTAGTTTTCTTCAAATCTCACCTTTATCGCATTGGCGTGAGCTGTAAGTCCTTCCTTTTCTGCAACAAGAATAATATCATCTTTAGCTTCTCTGAGTGCATCTTCTGTATAGTAAATATAGCTTGAACGCTTTATAAAGCTTGATACTCCAAGCGGTGAGAAAAATCTTGCTGTTCCGCTTGTCGGAAGTACATGGTTCGGACCTGCATAATAATCGCCAAGAGGCTCTGATGCATAATTTCCTAAGAAAATTGAACCTGCATTATCAAGTGAACCCAAAAGCTCCATAGGATTTTCCATTAAAACTTCAAGGTGTTCAGGAGCTATTTCATTTGCAAGTTCAACTGCACAGTGACGGCAGTCTGTAATAATAACTGCACCAAAATCGTTGAGTGACTTTTCAATAATATCCTTTCTTGAAAGAGTCTGTACTTGACGTTCTATCTCCTTTATTGTTTCATCAGCTATTTTTTCGCTTGTTGTAACAAGGATAGATGATGCCAGAACGTCATGCTCTGCCTGTGACATGAGATCAGCCGCTGCAAACTTCGGATTTGCAGTCTCATCTGCAAGTACAAGTATTTCACTCGGACCTGCAATCATATCAATATCAACAACACCGTAAAGAAGCTTTTTTGCTGTTGCAACATAAATATTTCCGGGACCTACAATTTTATCTACCTTTGGAATTAATTCTGTTCCGTAAGCAAGTGCAGCAATTGCCTGAGCTCCGCCTGAAAGGAATACTCTGTCAACGCCGCATATTGCTGCTGCTACAAGTATATCCTTATTTGGAGTACCGTCCTTACACGGAGGTGTTACCATTATAATTTCCTTTACTCCTGCTATCTTTGCAGGAATTGCATTCATAAGTACACTTGAAGGGTATGCAGCAGTACCTCCCGGAACATAAAGACCGACTCTTTCTAGTCCTCTTATTCTCTGACCGAGTATCACTCCGTTTTCTTTTGGATTTATAAAGCCCTGTTCTCTCTGTCTGTTGTGAAAATCAGCTATGTTTTCCATTGCGTTGAGAAGTGCATCTACAAATTCCTGCTCTGCTTCATCAAGAGCGTCATTGATAACATCTCTTGGAACTTCATAATATTCAGGCAGACTGCCGTCAAATTTAAGAGTATAATCCTTTACCGCTTTATCACCGTTTTCTTTTACATTTTCTATAATTTCAGATACGGTCTGCTCAACCTTTTTGCTTGTTTCTCCGCTGCGTTTTTTAAGTTCCTTTAAAAAATTTACCTCGTCTGTACCGTTTGCATAAATCTTCTTAATCATTTGCTATACACTCCTTTACAAGCTTTATCAAGTTTTCAATTTCTTCGTGACGCATTTTTATGCTTACTGTATTTACTATCATTCTGGCTGAAATTGACGCAATATCCTCAATAACTTCAAGACCGTTTTCTTTCAGGGTTGTACCTGTTTCAACTATATCAACTATTCCGTCTGAAAGTTCAAGAAGCGGTGCAAGCTCAACAGACCCCTCTATTTTTACGATTTCAACGTCCATTCCCTTTGACTCAAAAAACGTTCTGGCTACATTTGGATATTTCGTTGCTATTGTTTTTACACCATGTCCGCTGTAAAAATCATATCCCTTTTTAGCTGCCAATGCAAAACGGCACTTTCCAAAACCCAGGTCAACAACTTCAAAAAACTTTCCATTCATCTCCATAATTGTATCCTTACCTACAACCCCCATATCACATACTCCATGTTCAACGTATGTAATAACATCATTTGCTTTAGCAAGTACAACTTCAAGATTTGCGTCAGGTACAGGCAGAATGAGCTTTCTTCCTTTTTCCCTAACTGCTGTACAGTCAAATCCAAGTTTTTCAAAAAGTCCGACTGTATCCTTTTCAAGTCTGCCTTTAGTAAGTGCTATTCTTAAAGGTTTATTCATTATAATACCTCCGTTCTGCTGCTGCCGTCAACAACTATGATTCTTGAGATTTTCTTTTCCTTTGCATAATCTCTTACAAGGTCCAGGTCATCAAATAATGCATTTTCCACTATTTCGCCTTTATTTCTCAGCTTTTGTGCTAATTTTAACGCAGACACTTCGTATCCGGGTTCTGCATACACTATTGCATCCGGAACAGGAACTTTAATTTCATTTGCATTCTTAGAGGCAACTTTAGCTATTGCGTCTACATTTACTGCAAATCCTACAGCAGGAATATCATATCCGAACTCTGAGATGAGTTTATTATATCTGCCGCCTGAAAGCACTTCATCTCCATGTCCCTGAAGATAGCCTTTTATGATAAGCCCTGTATAATAGTCCGTTTTATTTACCAGACCTAAATCAACTGTAATTTCTATATCCTTGCCGCATATATCAGAAACATCTTTATAAATTTCTTTAAGCTCATCAAGTATGTCTGTAATTTTTTCATCAGGCATAACCTTTTTAGCCTTTTCAAATACTTCTTCTCCGCCAAACAGTGCAGGAAGCTTTTTAAGTGCTTCTGTCACATTTCCTGAACCGATAGAATCAAGCATATCATTTAATGCAGGGAAATTTTTGGTTTCAATAAGCTGGCGGATATATTCCTTCTCTCTTTCTGAAACTTCAAGACGGCTTACAAGCTCTTTAAATACGCCTATATTGCCTATTTCCAGTGAGAAATTAAGTCCGCATGCTTTAAGTGCTGCAGCTGCCATTGAAATTACTTCCAAATCTGCTGTTTTCATTTGTGAACCAATAAGCTCGATACCGGTCTGACCTATCTCAACGCTTCGTCCTTTCAATGACGGTTCTGTTCTGTAAACATTCTGATTATAGAATATTCTCAATGGAAGTGTTGCGTCTTTCAGTCTTGTAGCAACTGCTCTTGCAATCGGCATTGTTGAATCAGGTCTGAGAACAAGCAGACGCCCCTTGCTGTCTGTAAGCTTATATAAATTTTCCTGCGGAAAATAGCTTGAATTGAGATTGAAAACATCATAAAATTCAAGTCCGGGAGTTATAAATTCGCAATATCCGCTTTTTTTAAATATTTCATGCAGATTATTCTCTATTTCACGCCTTACCATGCTTTCTTCAAAAAGCAAATCCTTAGTACCCTCAGGTGTAATCAAATCATAATTTTTCATATAAATCTCCAATCTGCAAACCAAAATAAACAAGTCTGTTCACTTTAGTCTGCTAACATGTTACCATAATACCATACTAATACGATAAAGTCAAGTTAAAAGAAAGACATTTGTGTAGAATCAGGTAAACTGCCCAAAGCTCCCATGTTTTTCATAACTTCTATTATGGTTTTTGACGCACCGCTTTTAAGCTGAAATTCCTCTATTGAGATAAAATCTCCGCTTTGTGCGGCATCATATATGTTTTTCGCAGCATTTTCTCCTACTCCTGAAATAGCTCCGAATGGTATTCTTATTTTGCCGTCCTCAATCAGATATTTTGACGCATGAGATTTATACAGGTCAACAGGCAAAAATTCATACCCCCTTGAAAGCATTTCATTTACTATAAGCAAAATATCATACAGGTCAATCTCCTTTTTGCTCTTTTCATTTCCTTTTGCTTTCAGTTCCTCTATTTTCGCCCTTACAGCTGATTTTCCCTGAACTGCAAGCTCTGCATCAAAGTCCTCACCTCTTACAGTAAAGTATGTTGCATAAAACTCAAGCGGCTTATAAAGCTTGAACCAGCCAAGCTTTATTGCAGCTATAACATACGCAGCAGCATGAGCTTTCGGAAACATATACTTGATTTTTAGACAGCTTTCAATATACCAATCAGGTACATTATGGTCTTTAAGCATTTGTATTCTTTCAGGGGTAAAAGTCTTTGGAGCTTTGCCTTTTCTGGTGTCCTCCATAATCTGAAACGCCTGTTTCGGCTCAACACCCTTATACAGAAGATATGTCATAATACTGTCTCTTGTACCGATAACGTCTGAAATTGTACAAACTCCGTTATCAATCAAGTCCTTTGCATTGCCAAGCCAAACATCAGTACCATGAGAAAGTCCGGAAATCTGAAGAAAGTCACTGAACTTGGTCGGTTTTGCATCAAGAAGCATCTGAATAGTAAATCCCGTACCCATTTCAGGTATTCCAAGACTTCCTGTAGGACAGTAAATTTCCTCAGGAGTCACTCCCAATACCTCTGCGGACGTACACATTTTTATTACCTCAGGATCTGCTCCCGGAACGTCCTTAATCTTTATTCCCGTCATATCCTCTAAGTGCTTGTAAAGAGTAGGAACGACATGCCCAAGCTCATCAAGCTTTAAAATTGTATCATGCAGAGAGTTAAAATCAAAGTGAGTTGTTATAACCTCTGAATTTGCATCATCAGCAGGATGCTGAACAGGAGTAAAGTCATATACTTCATAATCAGAAGGTACAACTACCATTCCTCCGGGGTGCTGACCTGTTGTACGTTTAATTCCCGTACAGCCGATAGCAAGTCTGTTTTCTTCAGCAGGATTCATATTAAGTCCGTTTTCTTCAAGATATTTTTTTGCATATCCATAAGCAGTTTTATCAGCAACAGAAGATATAGTACCTGCTTTGAACACATTGTCCTTGCCGAAAAGCTCCTCAGTATATCTGTGTGCCCAGAATTGATATTCACCGGAAAAATTCAGGTCTATATCAGGAGCTTTGTCGCCGTCAAAGCCTAAAAACGTTTCAAACGGAATATCGTGTCCTTCTCTTATCATATCAGTACCGCATTCAGGACAGTCCTTCGCAGGCATATCGTATCCCGAACCATAAGTTCCGTCCAATATAAATTCGCTGTGCTTGCATTTTGGACAAACATAATGCGGCGGAAGCGGATTTACTTCTGAAATTCCTGCCATAGACGCAACAAATGATGAACCTACTGAACCTCTTGAACCTACAAGATAACCATTTTCAACAGAATTCCATACAAGCTTCTGAGCAATTATGTAAAGTACGGAAAATCCATGCTTGATAATTGAGGAAAGCTCTCTGTTAAGACGTTTTTCAACAATCTCAGGTAGCGGATCTCCATATATTTCACGAGCTTTTTCATTTGTAATTCTGGTAAGCTCCTCCTCTGCACCGTCAATTGTCGGAGTAAATGTTCCCTTTGGAATTGCTCTTACAATTTCTATCTGGTCAGCAATTGCATTTGTATTTGTTATTACAACCTCTTTTGCTTTTTCCTCTCCAAGATACTCAAACTCCTTAAGCATTTCTTCGGTAGTTCTCAGATAAAGCGGAGGCTGAAATTCTGCATCTTTAAATCCCATGCTTGCAAGAAGAATTTTGCGGAATATTGCATCCTTAGGGTCAAGAAAATGTACGTCACAGGTAGCACATACAGGTATTCCGAGCCTATCGCCCAGCTCAACGATTTTCTTGTTATAATTGATAAGGTCATTATCATTATCTGCAATTCCTTCCCTTATCATAAATGCATTGTTCTGTATCGGCTGAATTTCAAGATAATCATAAAATTTCGCAAGCTTTTCAAGCTCTGCATCTGATTTTCCGTCAACCATTGCTCTGAATAATTCCCCTGACTCACAGGCACTTCCGAAAATAAGTCCCTCCCTATGAGCCTCAAGCACCGACTTTGGAATTAAAGGCTTTTTATAAAAATATTTCAGATATCCGTACGAAACAAGTTTATAAAGATTTTTCATTCCTGCCTGATTTCTTGCAAGAATTATCTGATGATAAGACTTCAGTTTTTTTACGTCGATTGAACCTGATTTAGTATTTAATTCATCAAGAGTTGTCAGTTTTTTTTCTTTTATAAGCCGTCCGACCAGCTCAATGTAAATTTTTGCAAGCATTCTTGCGTCATCTGATGCTCTGTGGTGGTCAAACTTTCCAAGTTTAAGCTGTTTTGCCACAAGGTTAAGCTTGTGTCTTCCCATTTCAGGGAGCATACACTGACATAATACAAGAGTATCAATCAGCGTATATTCAAATTTTATACCATGACGATTGCATGCAGCCTGTATAAATGAATCATCAAAACGTGCATTATGTGCAGCAAGTACGGCATTTTCTCCGCAAAACTCCATGAATTTCTTTACTGCTTCATCATCTTTTGGTGCATCTGCAACCATAGCGTCGGTTATTCCTGTAAGCTCAACTATTTTCTGCGGTATCGGCTTTTCCGGATTAACCATTATATTAAAGCTGTCGATAATCTGCATATTTTTCAGCTTAACCGCACCAATTTCTGTAAGACGCTCCCTTGCAGAATTTAAACCTGTTGTTTCAACGTCAAACACAATTATTTCATCATTTACACTTCTTGTATCTGCTTTATTTATTATTTTGGCTCTATCTAAATCATTTACAACGTAAGCCTCACAGCCATATATTATTTTGAAATTCTTAGGGGTATTATACATTGCATCAGGAAATGCTTGTACATTTCCATGGTCTGTTATTGCAATTGCCTGATGTCCCCACATATTTGCTCTGTCAATAAGCTTTGCAGCTTCTGTTACTGCGTCCATTGCAGACATATTCGTATGGCAGTGCAGTTCAACTCGCTTTTCAGGATAATTGTCCATTTTCGGAGTACGCTTGACCTGAATTATTGAATCTGCTTTGATAACAATATCATGAGCGAACTGGTCAAAATCTATTTTTCCTGATACAAGAATTGTAGAACCTTTTTTCAGCTTTCCAAGCGGCAGCTCGTCTATATCTTTATTTGCTCCAAAAAGCTTGACTACGACTGAACCTCCGAAATCTGTTATACAGTAGGTTACTGCTTTTCTTTCATTTCTCAGTTCTTTAATTTCCGACATAAAAATGTCGCCAACTACTACAACTTTCTCACCAAGCATTTTTAATGCGTCAGATATTGATATCGGATTTGTTCTTATTGCTTTTCCTTTGATTATCTCTGCAGATTCATGGTTAAAGTCAAGATTAAGTGCACTTATATCAATGGATTGTGTAGGAGTTGCTGCTTCGGCTGCTTCATGCTTCAAATTCTCGTTTGTTTTTTCAGGCATAAGCTGACTGCTGTAATCAGGCATATCTGCTGACGCTTGTTCAATCATTTTATCATACGATTCACTTGAAACAAGAGCCTCACCAATCAATTCCACATCAATTTTAAGTCCAAACTGATTATATATCAGTTTGGAAAGCTCAGATTGAAAATTATGAGTTTGCAGAATTGAAAGTCCGCCATGATTCAGCTTAATTGTAAGTTTATTTTCTGACAGTGAGGTATCTGCACCGTCAAGGAATCCGTTTACAACTGACATTTCACGTCTTAACATATCAATGAGAGTTTTATAATAAACCATTGAAAACAGTTTTTCATCATATCTCGGATAAAGTCTGAAACGGTCAAGCTTTAATATAACCTCAAGATTTTTTTCAAAGCCTATTATCTCATTATATTCCAATAACGACGGAAAGACAGCATACATTGAAATGCTGTCCATTTTCTGCGTATATGTAATTTTATATATGTCGCCATTTTTTATTGACTCAGGAATTTCACTTGTAAATTCTTTTAAAAATTCTTCTAAGTTTACTTTCATAAGCTTAAAGCATTGAAATCTCCTTCAGGAGTTCAGATACTATATCCTCCTCTTTGACTTTTCTGAGTACCTCGCCTTTTTTGAAAATCACAGCACAGCCGTCTCCGCCTGCTATTCCAATATCAGCTTCCCTGGCTTCTCCGGGACCGTTTACAACACATCCCATTACTGCAACTTTTATATCCTTGTCAATATCTTTAAGTGCATTTTCTACTTCATTTGCAGCTTTTACGAGGTCTATTCGTGTTCTTCCGCATGTCGGGCATGAAACAAACTGAACTCCCTTTCTTTTTCCTATGCATTTCAAAATGTCCTTTGCAGCTTCAATTTCCTTAACAGGATTATCGGTAAGTGAAACTCTTATGGTTTCACCAATTCCGTCACAAAGAAGTGAACCAATACCTATTGCAGATTTGATAAGTCCCATACGCTCTGTTCCTGCCTCTGTAACTCCAAGATGCAATGGATAATTGCATTTTTCAGCTGCAAGTCTGTAGCTCTGTATCATTTTATTTACATCTGATGACTTAATTGAAATTACTATATTATCAAAATCAAATTGTTCAAGCATACTGGCATGATTCATTGCACTTTCAACAAGTGCTTCAGGAGTCGGAGAACCATATTTATTTATAAGTTCTTTTTCAAGTGAACCTGAATTTACTCCTATCCTGATAGGAATATTTTTTTCCCTGCATACATCCGCAACCATTTTTACTTTACTCATATCACCAATATTTCCGGGATTGATACGAATTTTATCAACACCTGCAGCCGCAGATTCAAGAGCAAGTCTGTAATCAAAATGAATGTCAGCAACCAAAGGAATCGAAACCTTTTCCTTAATTGCAGGGATAAGCCTTACTGCCTCCATATTCGGAATTGCTGCTCTTATTATTTCACAGCCTGCTTTTTCAAGTTCAACAGCTTGATTTACACTTCCCTCTATATCATCAGAACGAGCATTAAGCATTGACTGAATATATATATGTTTACCATCAAGTACATAATTTCCTACTCTTACAGGATGTAAATTTCTCATTATATTCCCTCTTTTCTCCGATTATCCCTTAATAAGACGCAGAATGTCATTATAAGTTGCAAATATCATTAATGCAAAAAGCAGCAGCATTCCTGCAAGATGAACGTATCCCTCATGTTCAGGCTTAACAGGCTTGCGTCTGATTGCCTCAATAAGAAGAAATACAAAACGTCCACCGTCAAGTGCCGGTATCGGCAGCATATTGCAGACGCCGACATTTATCGTTATGAAAATTGTTAAATTTATAAGTGAAAGTACGTTTTCTTTTATCGTATCACCCACTGATGCTGCCTCGCCTATCGTAGACACAATTCCGACAGGCCCTGATAATTCATTTACTCCGTATCTTCCTTTTATTAGGTCAAGCAGCGAAATCCATATAAGACGTGCTGTTGATATTGTGTCCTTAACAGAGTAGTTCAGGACATTTAACGGAGTTCGGTCAAGTCCTGTTAAATAGAAATCAAGACGTCCGCCATTTTTTGTATCTTCAAATTTTACGTCATCAATAGTTATTTTTTTGCCATCTCTTATTACTTCAACATCAAATGTTTCCTCATTGGTGCTTGAAAGCTTATATGAAAGGTCAGTAGCGGAAAAAATTCTAAGGCCATTCAATGAATGAATAACATCACCCTCTCGGAGTCCGCACTCATAGCTTGAAGAAGTATATTCAACGATTTCTCCCTGTTCATTTTCAACTCTGTGAAAAGATGCAATCTTCATACTTGGTATATCACCATTCATTGAATTAAGAACTATAAGCAAAACAAACCCAAGAATTATATTCATTGCAGCACCTGCAACAACTACAAGCATTCGTTTCCATACAGGCTTATTGTTAAATGCACGATCGTCTTCACTTGTTTCGTCCTCACCCTCCATAGCACAAAATCCGCCTATAGGAAAAAGACGAAGTGAATATTCCGTTTCACCTTTTTGAAATTTAATCAAACGAGGTCCCATGCCAATAGCAAATTTGTTTACCTTTACCCCACAAAGTTTTGCTACTGCAAAATGTCCAAATTCATGAATAGCAATAATCAACCCAAAAATCACAATTGCAATAAGTATACCAACCATATAGCTTTATACTCCTTTTTATGAATTACAGAATACTCTTGACATATTCTCTTGCAGCCAAATCAGCTTTTATAACATCATCATACGAAAGAATATCTGAATATGTAAATTTATCAGGTATTGACGATACAATCTCACCAATTTGTAAAAAGCTTATTTTTCTTTCAAGGAACAGTTTAACAGCCTCTTCGTTTGCAGAATTAACAAGACATGGATAAGCTCCGCCCTTTTTAATTGATTCTATTGCAGCTGCAAGGCACTTGAATACATTATAATCAGGTTTTTCAAATGTAAGTGTTCCATAATCTGTCAATGAAAGCTGTTTGGTAGGGCATTCCATTCTGTCAGGATAAAGCAGTGCATACTGTATTGGAATTTTCATATCAGGTACACCCATTTGTGCTATAACAGAATAATCTTTATATTCAACGGCAGAATGAACTACACTTTGTCTGTGTACCACTATTTCTATCATTTCAGGCTCTAAGTCAAAAAGCCATTTTGCTTCAATAAATTCGAGTCCCTTGTTCATCAAAGTTGCTGAATCTATAGTAATTTTATTTCCCATACTCCAGTTAGGATGATTTAATGCATCCTCAACCGTAACATTTTTTAAGTCTTCATATTTTTTATTGAAAAATGGACCGCCTGATGCTGTCAATATGACTTTATTCAGCTGTTCCCTTTTATTTCCCTGAAGGCACTGAAAAATTGCTGAATGCTCACTGTCTACAGGAAAAATCCTTACACCTTTTTTTGCAGCAGCTTCCATAACAAGTTTTCCGCCTGCTACAAGTGTTTCTTTATTTGCAAGTGCTATATCGTTTCCTGCCTCGATTGCTGTAAGAGTGGGAAGAAGTCCAACCATTCCTACAACAGAGTTAAGCAGAATATCATAATTTCCTGCCGATGCTATAGTACAAAGTCCATCCATTCCCGTAAGGACTTTTACTGATGTATCTGAAAGCCGTTGCTTCAAATCATTATAATATTTTTCATTATATATGCAAACGTACTCAGGATTATACTTATGTACCTGATTTTCAAGCATTTTCACATTATTGGCAGCAGACAGTGCAGATATTTTAAAATTATGCTTTTCTGCGACTTCCAATGCTTGAGTTCCGATTGAGCCTGTAGAACCTAAAATTGAAATAGTCTTCATATTAATTTCCTTTCTATAGGAATGTATTAAGGCAACACCACACTAAACACATTAATCTCTTTGTGCGGTGTTGCCCTAATTTAGATTAAGCTTTGAATGTAAAAATCAATAAGACTAAATATCCACTCTTTAAGCGGTGTGAAATGAAAACCTATTGATTCGGCAAGCTCTGTATTAATGCTGTGTGATATTTCATCATTAAAAGGAGCAGGCTCGCCGTCGTCAAGAAAAACTGCTTTTTTATTGACTGCTTTTTCAATATAGTCCATAATCTCAGCTATAGATATTGTTTGCGAACCGGAACCATTTATTACACCGCAAAATTCACTTTCACAAATGAATGATAAAAACTTTCCTGCTTCATCAGAATTTATAAAAGCAATTTGCTCGTTTAAATCATTAATACACATTGGTTTGCCGTTTATTATGTGTTCAACATAAAAAAGCAATCGCTTTGTATAGTCATCTCTGCCGAGGACATACGGAAATCGTACTGCTGCTGATTTAATGTGTGAATATTTCTGAAACAACGCACACTCAGCTTGACGTTTTACCTCATCATAAGCGAAATCTGCTCTGCCGCACCAAACTAACTGTTTTTTTAACGGGTCAAATGAACTTTCCTTGATATCCATATGTCTGTCATAAACAGCAGCAGAAGATGTCATTACATATTTATGGCAGTTCACCACATCTAAAAGTAATTTAACATCATTTGAAGCATATGCAAGACTATCCAGAACAACATCAAACCTGTTTTTATCAAAAATTGATTTCAATGAATCCGAATCATAACGGTCAGCAATTACTCTGTCTATGCTGTCACCAAAATTATCTTTAGTCAATCCACGAGTAGCAATGGTCACGTCATGACCGTTTTTAATAAGGTATTTTACCGCATGTTTTCCGAAGTAGCGTGTACCGCCTAAAACTAATATTTTCATTTATATAAATCAAACATTGTCAGGAACATATAAAAAGTTGGCATAACAAATAATACGCTGTCAAATCTGTCCATCATTCCGCCATGCCCCGGCATAATTTTACCATAATCCTTTATACCGCACTGACGCTTAATAAGTGAAGCGGAAAGATCTCCCATTGTGCCAATTACAGCACATACTGCACCTGCTATAAATGACACGATATAATTAACCTCAACATCAACTTTTGATACATAATTTGAATATACATAATTATATCCGACAAAAACTAAGCCTGTTATTAATATTCCGCCAACAAAACCTTCAATTGTCTTTTTAGGACTGATTTCAGGACAAAGCTTATGTTTGCCAAGAAAAGTACCGGTAAAATATGCACCTGAATCAGCAATCCAAGCTCCGCATAAGCCCAGTATCATAAGTGCAAGTCCATGGTTTTCACTTATTGCTTCCGTTTTTATTGTACATGTCATTGCAGACGGTACAAGAAGTGAAACTGCAAGTATAAATGTAATCTGTTCAAATTTAATTGTCTTATGTTTCATTATATACGTCAGGAATACAATAAATACCAATGCAAGCCGATAGCATATACTGTAATCTGCTGATTTTGTTCCAAATACAAGCGGTGACGACATTCCGTATACAATTGCTGCCGCTGAGGCAGGATAAAATTCCATGCATGACGCTGCTTTTAAAAGCTCATAAATCATCAGTCCGATTATAAGTGAAACTGCAATAGGAAGTACAATAGTATTATGCATTAAAAATACTGCAACTGCTATCACAATTCCAACCGCAGCAGAAATAATCCTTACAGCCAAATCAAACACCTCCGAAACGACGCCCACGATTAGCGAAGTCAATTAATGCCTTATCAAGCTCTTTAGGTGTAAAATCAGGCCACATTATATCAGTAAAATAATATTCGGCATAAGCGGACTGCCAAATCAAAAAGTTTGATAATCTCAACTCTCCGCTTGGTCGGATTATAAGGTCAACATCAGGAATTCCTTTGCTGTATAAATGTTCGTCAATGGTCTTTTCGGTAATATCTTCAGGATTAATAAGACCATCCTTTGCTTTTTGAGCAAGCTGACGTGCCACATAAGCTATTTCATCACGTCCGCCGTAATTTACAGCCATAAGAAGATTCATTTCTTTGTAATCCTTTGTATCTTCTTCAAGCTTAATCATTTTTTCACGCAAATCATCATCAAATACACTTTTATCACCAAGAAATATCATTCGTGTATTTTCAGACAGGTGCTTGCGGACATCAACAATATATTCTCTGAATAAGTCCATTATTACGTCAATTTCTTCTTTGGGTCTTTTCCAGTTTTCGGTTGAAAAAGCATAGAATGAAATATTTTTTATACCTATGTCCTTACAATATCGAACTATTTTTTTAAAATTTTTTGCACCCTCACGATGTCCGAAGCTTCTCGGCAGACCTTTTCTTTTTGCCCACCTGCCGTTGCCGTCCATAATAAATCCAATATGTTCAGGAAGAACATCAGGAAGCTTATTTTCAGTACTTTTTCTGCTTAAAAAAGCCATACTATCTCCAATCCGTAAATCAGATACTCATTATTTCTTTTTCTTTTGCTGCAATTTCCTTATCAACATCGGCACAGAACTTATCTGTAAGATCCTGAACCTTCTTTTCGCAGTCTTTCATATCGTCCTCAGTAATTTCTGAATTTTTCTTCATTGCCTTGAATTTTTCAATGCTGTCACGTCTTATAGAACGAATTGCTACCTTACATTCTTCACCGTATTTCTTGATTGATTTGCAAAGATTCTTACGTCTTTCTTCTGTAAGCTGAGGAAAAGCAAGTCTGAGTGCTTTGCCGTCATTTGTAGGAGTAATTCCGACATCTGAAGCAAGTATTGCCTTTTCGATTGCTTTAAGTGAAGTTGCATCCCAAGGCTGAATAACGAGTATTCTTGCCTCTGCTACAGAAATTGCCGCCATTTGATTGATAGGTGTAGGAGCACCGTAATAGTCTACCATAACCTTATCGAGTATAGCAGGATTTGCTCTGCCTGCTCTTATTGAAGCAAGCTCATTTCCAAGACTGTTAAGGCTCTTGCTCATTTTTTCTTTTGTGATATCTAACTGTTCTTTCATAAAAATCTTCCTTTCAAATTATATGTTAATATTAACACAGATAATGTCTGATGTTTATAATTCAGTTACAACTGTTCCGATTTCCTTGCCCATTGCTGCATCATAAATGTTATCCGGACGGCTGAGGTCAAATACAAGCATAGGCATTTTATTATCACGGCACATTGATGCTGCCGTACTGTCCATTACAGCAAGATTTTCCTGAAGTACCTTTGAAAATCCAAGAGTCTGATATTTTACTGCATCTTCATACTTATGCGGATCCTTATCATAAACTCCGTCAACAAGAGTAGCCTTAAAGAGCATTTCTGCTTCAATTTCAACAGCTCTTAAAACTGCTGCGGTGTCTGTTGAGAAGAATGGATTTCCTGTTCCGCATCCAAATATAACAACTCTGCCTTTGGTAAGATGTCTGATTGCTCTGTTTCTGATATAAGGCTCTGCAACCTGCTGCATAGCAATTGCAGTCTGTACACGAACTTCAACGCCAAGCGATTCAAGTGCGTCTGCTAAAGCGAGAGCATTCATAGCTGTTGCCAGCATACCTATATGGTCAGCTCTTGTTCTGTCCATTTCTCCGCACGAACGTCCTCTCCAGAAGTTTCCTCCGCCGACTACTACACCTACCTGTACACCTGCATCAACACATTTCTTTATGCTTTTACAGATACTTGTAAGAATATCATAATCAAAACCTGTTTTTTTATCTCCTGCAAGAGCTTCGCCGCTGACTTTAAGTAAAATTCTTTTATATTTTGGTTCCATACTGCACCTCTTAAAAAATATTCTTCTATTATTTTACACTAATTTTTTATTTGTGTAAAGCATTTTTTTAAAAAACATTATTTTTTTGATTTTTCTAATTAAATTTTACGCAATTTTTCAAAGAAACATCATATAAAAATTGTGTGGTATTGATTTATTGAATGATTATAAAAACTTTCCTCATAAATAAAGTCACCTCTGATAATATCCAAAGGTGACTTTTAACCCTATCCACATAATAATTGTACAAAAAGGTAATTTCATACACATCATGACGAATGCTGTTTTCAATCTTCAAAATCAAATTCGTCTGCATTTCTGTTTTTAAATTCTTCAAATACAGAAATAAGAATCTGCTCGTCCTCGATTGAATTGTATTCATCATCTTCACCGTTATGAAAGACCTCCAAAATCACAACCTCATCATCTGTTTCATCAAACGGCAAAAGTACAATGTAATCCTTTTCATTATAATTAAAGTAATCCAGAACCTCAAAGCTTACATCATTATTATTATCATCTATCAATGTAATAAAAGAACTGTTATCTTCAAGACCATCTTCAGGCAAAGTTAGTTTATCTTTTTCTTCCATTATTTTTCCTCCTGTTGCATTTTTCTAATATTGTCATGCAGTTTTTAAACCCAAACCTTATAGACAGCATGCACAAAATACAGCAACTACAATATATTTATGCGGTGTTGCCTTAATTATAACATAAGAAAATCAAAATATCAACAGCATATTTTTTTCTTTAAATACTTATTTTCGAATTCATTTACACAAATAGCTTTATCAAAAAGCCAACCCTGTGCAGAATCAAATCCGCAAGCATTAAGAAATTCAGCCTGATCCTCAGTTTCAACACCTTCAAAAATAATTTCTTTTTTTGTTGTATTAATGAGCAGACACATTTGCCTTAGATATTCTTTATGAAGTGATGAGTTATCAATGCTGTCAACAAAGTATTTATCAACCTTTACTACGTCAATCGGTGCATCAAGAAGTAAGCTTAATGAAGAGTAGCCTATTCCGAAATCATCAATATCCACCTTAAAACCTCTTTCACGAAGATGTTTCATATTTAAAAGCAATGATTTGCTGTTTTCAGTAAATGCACTTTCTGTAATTTCCAGTTCAATATATTTGCGGTCAACGTTATACTTTTCGGCAAGGGATATAATTTTTTCCGTAAAACAAGTATCACTGTTATTTATACGGGAGAAATTCACAGAAATAGGAATAGGTTCATAACCTTCATCAAGCCATTTCCTGATAAGTCTGAGTGCAAGCTCATATATATAGAAATCAAGTTCGCCTATATATCCCGTTTTTTCAAGTATTCCTATAAATTCAGTAGGGAACTTATAGCTTCCGTCAACATTTCTCCACCTTGACAACGCCTCAGCACCAATAACCTGTCTGGTTGTAATAGAAAACTTTGGCTGTAAAAACATTTCAATGAAGCCTTCATCAATGGCTGTTCTTAACTGACTTATTATTTTCTGCTCCTGCTTTCTTGCCATTCTGAGCTGTTCATCATAAATGCATATTGAAGAATTATTGTCACGTTTAATATGACGTCTTGCAAGATTAGCATTATCCATAGCAACAGTTGCATCTATAGTATTATCTGTTATAAAGTATATACCGGTTGAAACACCTATTTCACATTCAGGATACTTTTGCTTTTGCAGATTTATAAAATTACCATTGCACCTGTCAACGCTGCTTATTACAGTTTCTCTATCCGGATTATTTATAATATAAGCAAAGAAATCAGAATTAATTCGACTTCCAATCATCATATTATCAAGTTTATTTAAAGACGAACTGAAATCAAAAAGCATATTGTCGCCTGCGTCATATCCGAAATTTTCGTTTATATAAGAAAAATTATTTATATCAGAATATACGATTGCAAGAGAATCGATACCATTATATTTTGAAATGATTTTATTTGCTTTTTCATTAAATGAATGTCTGTTAAGAAGTCCTGTAACATAATCAGTTGAAGAAAGACGCTTAATAGCCTCCTCGCTTTCCTTGTTGTTCTGCATCCACTTCTTTTCATTCTCAATATTTTTGATGCGTCCGTAAATGTGAGAAATCTTCCCTGATATATTCGGCAGACTTACATAATGTATCCTGTACCACTGCATATCTCCTGTAAAAGCATTTATTCTTATGTCAATATAATTTTTCTGAGGAGAAATCGAAGCAGAACGCAGAACCGTTATATACTTCCAATAATCACTTTTTTGTATGAAATTTCTTGCGAGATCATTTTTAAGATATCCATGAAAAACATTTCTGCCAAAGATATCTATACATTTTACAGGAAGAGTAAAAATGTCGTCTGCAACATTATAATCAAAAAAGAATTCTTCCGTTGTTTCCTCAAGAATCTTATATTTTTCATTTTGCAGTCTTATAATATTTTCACGCACCTGATTTTCAGTTATATCAGTATAAGCCAATTGAAGCTTTTTAGTGCCGTCAGGTGTAACATAGACTGCTCCGTTTATTTGAACGAATATTTCTGATTTATCAGACTTAAGCATTTCTGTACGAACGGAAAACTCAATTTTATCCTTAATTGACGTATAAATAATTTTTAAAACACGCTCACGTTCTTCATCACTGAAAAGCTGGTCTATATATCCGCCGTTTGTAGCGAGCTCATATTCCTCAGGGCTGTATCCGATTATATCATAAAATTTTTTTGTTGCATAAATCAAATGGAACGGATTTTGTGCGATATCACAAATAACAATTCCACACGGAATATTTTCCAAAAGTGATTCGTAGTTAATTTTATCAATGCTGTTTATCAGATCCAGAATATTGCTGTATAAATGATCCGACTCCATAACAATAAGCTCTATAATACTTTCTGTATATTTCGCACAACATATTACATCTAATTCAACATTATCTTTTCTTTTCAATTTCAGTTTGAATGTTTCTTCAAATTTTTCTTTTTTATCAGCACATAGCTTTGCTAAGAAAGAATCATCCGCATTAAAAATATCATTGAATTTAAGCTTATCATTTTCATAATCGTGTATATCATAGCCTGTCAATAAAGAAAAATTTTTATTGAAGTAAATGATAAAGTAATCTTTGATACTTATTTTACATCTTGCTACTTTAACTTTTTTCAGTAATTTACTATTCACCCTACGCTCACCCCAATTTTATTTATTTTTTATATTATACTATAAGTTTTCGAGAAAATCAATATTTTTTTCTAAAATTATGTTAAAATTATATTAAAAGTACAAAAAATAACATACTATAGCAAGTATATTGAAATTTTATGCGTTAATAATAATAATTAAGGAAAGAAGGTGAATCTGATTGAACGAAAAAGAACTTCCCACTCTTGATGATGAATTGATTGAAAGCTGTCAGCCTGCATCTGTCGGAGATATGACAGGACTGATACCTTTTGCGGCAGGTGATGATGAAATAATATCCTACGAAGAATTATACCCATACCTTCCAAATAATTATGAAGATATAATTATATAGTAAAAATGTACCGTACAGAAAATTGTACGGTACATTTTTATGCTGTAATATTCAACTAAATTAATACATATAGTATATTTTGCGTTTAATATTATTATCTTTATTGCAACAGAGTAGTTTTCGGCAAATTGTAAAATATAACCAATATTAAAATGTTAATATTGATGCATTTAAACAAAATTTAATTTAGTTCTTTATTTTTTAATTAAGTTATGCTATAATAATTAAAGAAACTATTTTAAGGTAATAGTATACAGAAGTTTTATGGCAACTATATACATATTTTATATTGCATCGGAGTATGGAAAATGAAAAATGGCGTAAAAATGATTGATATCGCAAAAAAATTAAATGTCAGCGTTGTAACAGTATCAAACGCACTCGGCGGCAAGGACGGCGTCAGTGAAGAGCTTCGCAAAAAAATATGCAGCACTGCTGACGAACTTGGATATAAACCATCAAACACCAAACTTGAAAAAAACCGTATTTTTCGTGCAGAAGCAGGAAAAAGCGTTGGTATTTTAACGGCAGAATGTTTTGCAGGTGCAAGGGGGACTTTTTATTGGGAATTAACTGCAAATGTTTCAAACAAGCTGTCTGCACTCAATGTCTATACCGTTTATGAGTGTGTTACTGCAAAAAATGAAGCTGAACGCATTATGCCGAAAATGATTACTGAAAATAAAATTGACGCTCTTATTGTAATCGGACAAATAAAACGCAGATATATTGAAATGCTGAGTCATATTAATATTCCAATGATTTTTGTTGACTTTTATGATAATCATTTTAATATTGACTCCATAGTTTCCGATAACTACTTCGGCGGATACATGCTGACAGATTATCTTGTCGATATGGGGCATAAGCAAATAGGATTCTGCGGCACAGTTACCGCAACAAGCAGTATACATGACCGTTTTCTCGGATATGTAAAATGTTTAATGGAAAATAAGCTTGAATATCGCAGTGAATGGACTCTTGATGACCGTGATGAGTATGGAAACATCTTTTCTAAACTGGATTTTCCTGAAGTTATGCCTACTGCATTCGTCTGTAATTGTGATGAAACTGCATTCAGAGTTATCGCCGCACTTAAATCAAAAGGCTGCCGAATACCTGAGGATATATCCGTTGTTGGTTATGATAATTTTACAGTTTCAAATATATGTATACCTACAATTACTACTATAGAAGTTGATTTGGAAAAAATGGCTGCTGCCGCCGTTGAAATAATTATGAAAAAACTGTCACAGCCTGACTATACTGAAGGTCGCCGTGTAATCGGAGGTAAGCTTATTCAAAAGAATTCGGTTCTTTATATAGGAAACAACTAAGATAATATCAGCTTTATTTAGGAGAAAATATGAGTTTTAAAAATTTTAAAGGTCATCTTGGCACAATAATCCAACACAAAAACAAAGTATTGTGTCACTGTATAAAAGCAGGTATAATATGGCGTGGAATTGTTCATGACCTCTCAAAATTTTCCCCGACAGAATTTATTCCGGGAGTAAAATATTTTCAGGGTACACGCAGTCCAAACGAGGCAGAACGTGAAAAATTCGGTTTTTCTAAGGCGTGGATGCATCATAAAGGCAGAAATCGTCATCACTTTGAATACTGGACTGACTACAATCCTAAAACCAAACAGATTGAACCTGTAAAAATGCCGACTGTATTTGTTATTGAAATGTTTTGCGACAGAGTTGCTGCAAGCAAAACCTATAACAAGGATAAATATACAGACGAATGTCCGCTTAATTATTTTCTTTCCGCCAAAAAAAGACGAATTATACATCCTGAAACATCAGATTTAATTGAGAAACTTCTTACAATGCTGGCAGAAAAAGGTGAAGCCGAAACTTTTAAATATATTCGTTCTTTAAAAAAATGATAATTATCTACTGCAAGACAGCATTACCTCTCGTTAATGCTGTCTTTTTTAAGCTTAACTGTACGAAAACTTAAACTTTTTCCGTTTCATCAGCTTTTTATGATGCTATCTTTATATTTTATATTGTGAAATTCTTGACAAATACTATGGTTTTGGTGTAAAATTATATTATCCAAGTTTGAAAGGAATGATTTAAGTGGGTTTAACGCTTACAGAAAAAATACTTAAAGCTCACCTCGTTGACGGTGAAATGGTTAAAGGACAGGAAATCGGAATTAAAATTGACCAAACGCTTACTCAGGACGCTACAGGCACAATGGCATACCTTGAATTTGAAGCAATGGGCGTACCGAGAGTTAAAACAGAACGTTCAGTCGCTTATATAGACCATAATACACTTCAAAGCGGATTTGAAAATGCGGACGACCACCGTTTCATCGGCAGTGTTGCAAAAAAACACGGTATTTACTTCTCAAGACCGGGCAATGGTATCTGTCATCAGGTTCACCTTGAAAGATTCGGCATTCCGGGCAAAACCCTTATCGGTTCAGACAGCCATACTCCTACAGGCGGCGGTATCGGTATGATTGCTATCGGTGCAGGAGGACTCGACGTTGCTGTTGCAATGGGCGGTGGTGCTTATTACATTACATGTCCTAAGGTTGTTAAAGTAAATCTTACCGGAAAATTAAGCCCATGGGTTGCTGCCAAGGACGTTATCCTTGAGGTTCTCAGAAGACTCTCTGTTAAAGGCGGTGTAGGCAAGGTTATCGAATACTGCGGCGAAGGCGTGAAATCACTTTCTGTACCTGAACGTGCTACCATTACAAATATGGGTGCAGAGCTTGGTGCTACAACTTCAATCTTCCCTTCAGACGAAATTACAAGAGAATTTCTTAAAGCACAATGCCGTGAAGAAGTATGGACTTCCCTTTCAGCTGATGATGATGCAGTATATGATGAAATTGTTGAAATTAATCTTTCAGAGCTTGAACCTCTTGCTGCATGCCCTCATTCCCCTGATAATATCAAGAGCATTTCCGAAATCGGCAGCATGAAAATAGATCAGGTCTGTATCGGATCTTGTACAAATTCATCACTACTTGACATGCTCAAGGTTGCACATATTTTAAAGGGAAAAACTGTTCATCCGGACGTATCTCTTTCAATTGCTCCTGGTTCAAAACAGGTGCTTAATATGCTCGCTGAAAACGGTGCATTGGCAGTTCTTATAGATGCAGGTGCAAGAATACTTGAAAGTGCATGCGGACCTTGTATCGGTATGGGACAATCCCCTAATTCAAATGGAATTTCCCTCCGTACTTTCAACAGAAACTTTGAAGGACGTTCAGGAACAAAGGACGGTCAGATTTATCTTGTATCTCCTGAAGTTGCTGCTGCTTCCGCTGTTGCAGGTGTCCTTACAGACCCTAGAACTCTTGGTGATATGCCTGAATTTAAGCTTCCTGAGGTGTTTACAATCAATGATAATATGATTGTTCCTCCTGTTGACGAAGCTGACATGGACAGTGTGGAAATTCTCAGAGGTCCTAATATCAAACCTTTCCCTGAAACTGCTCCTCTTATGGAAACAATTGACGCTGCATGCTCATTAAAGGTCGGCGACAATATTACTACTGACCATATTATGCCTGCCGGTGCGAAAATTCTCCCTCTCCGTTCAAATATTCCTGCAATTTCTCAGCACTGTTTTTCAGTTTGTGATGAAAGCTTCCCGACAAGAGCCAAGGAATTAGGCAAGAGTATTATTGTGGGCGGTTCAAACTACGGTCAGGGTTCTTCAAGAGAACATGCTGCTCTCGCTCCGCTTTATTTAGGAGTTAAGGCTGTTCTTGTCAAGTCATTTGCCCGTATCCACAGAGCAAACCTTATAAATGCAGGCATTCTGCCTCTTACATTCGTTAACGAGTCAGACTATGACAATATTTCTCAGGGTGACGAACTTCTCCTTGCTGATGTAAGAAAAGCAGTTGAGGACGGAAAGTCTGAACTTACTGTGATTAATAAGACAAACGGCAAGGAAATTCCTGTTCTCTGTGAACTCAGCGGACGTACAAAGGATATTATGCTTGCCGGCGGACTTCTTGACTACACAAGAGAAGCAATGAAGTAACATTGAATAATATTAAAATTAAATTGTCTAATGACAAGATATTCAGGAACAATAAATTTCCTGATATGTATTCTGAAACAATATTGAACTTTAATGAACCCATCAATGTATTGCGTCAGAATAAATTTGAAGTTAAGAATAACATTTCTCCCATAACTACCTTAAAATGTATTCTTGATAATTATTCTGCCGATAAAAAAATTATTGCACTTAATTTTGCAAATGCAATGTATGCAGGCGGCGGATATATTCTGGGAGGCAGTGCACAGGAAGAAAGCCTGTGCAGAGCCTCGATGCTGTATTATACCATTAAAACTCAAAAAAGGTTTTATATAAAAAACAGACTTCATATATTGCCTGATTATACCGATACTATGATTTATTCGCACAATGTTCCCTTAATCCGTAATGAAAACGGCGAACTTCTCGATAAATTCATGTCATGTGATTTCATTACCTGTCCTGCGGTAAATCGTACTTTTGCAAAATTTATATTTTCAGGCAAAAATATAAACAACAAGATGTCAGTCAGAATAAAAAGGATAATTTCACTCGCTGTATCTGAAAATCCGGATATTAATATACTTGGTGCATTTGGCTGCGGGGCTTTCGGAAACAAACGTGAAACCATCTACAAAATATTTGAAGATACAATTAATGCATATATTCCTGATAACATAAAGGTTATATTTGCAGTTGTATGAATATTAAAAATGGAGGCAGATACCCATGTCAAAAATTAAAATGACTACTCCCCTCGTTGAGATGGACGGAGATGAAATGACCAGAATACTCTGGAAATGGATAAAGGAAATTCTCCTTGAACCTTATGTTGAACTCAACACAGAGTACTATGATTTAGGTCTTGAACACAGAGAAAAGACAAAAGATAAAGTGACTTTTGATTCTGCTGAAGCTACAAAGAAGTATGGCGTTGCAGTAAAGTGTGCAACAATAACACCTAACGCTGCAAGAATGCCTGAATATAATCTTACAGAAATGTGGAAGTCACCAAACGGTACAATAAGAGCTATCCTTGACGGTACTGTTTTCAGAACTCCGATCATTGTAAAGGGTATTGAACCATATATACCTACATGGACAAAGCCTATTACAATCGCACGTCATGCTTACGGTGATGTTTACAAAAATACGGAATTAAGAGTACAGAAAGGCAGCAAGGCTGAGCTTGTTGTTACTGATAAAGACGGAAATGAAACTCGTGAGCTTATTCATGATTTTACAAATTCAGACGGTATTATTCAGGGATTGCATAACCTCGACAACAGTATTGCAGGTTTTGCAAGAGCCTGCCTTAATTACGGACTTGATCTGAAACAGGATGTATGGTTTGCAACTAAGGATACCATTTCTAAAAAGTATGACCATAGATTCAAGGATATTTTCCAGGAAATATATGATAATGAATATAAGGAAAAGTATGAGGCAGCAGGTATAGAATATTTCTATACACTCATAGATGACGCTGTTGCAAGAGTTATTCGTTCAAACGGCGGATACATATGGGCATGCAAAAATTATGACGGTGATGTAATGTCAGACATGGTTTCAACTGCTTACGGAAGCCTTGCTATGATGACATCTGTACTTGTTTCACCTGACGGAATTTATGAATATGAGGCTGCACATGGAACAGTTCAGCGTCATTATTATAAGTATCTCAAGGGCGAAGAAACATCTACAAACTCTGTTGCAACTATCTTTGCATGGAGTGGTGCTTTACGCAAGAGAGGCGAGCTTGACAGCAACCCTGAACTTTGCGAATTTGCAGATAAACTGGAAAAGGCAACTATTCAGACTATTGAAGAAGGCGTTATGACAGGTGACCTCTATATGCTTTCAAAGCTTGAAAACAAGAAAAAGGTTGATTCAAAAACTTTCCTTGAAGAAATAAATAAAAGACTGGAAGCATTGGTTAAGTAATAAAAAGGCAGCATAAGCCGTAACGTTAATCATTGGAAAGGCGTGTTATTAATAGATGTCCAAACAATCAGTATCTGCATCTGTAATCAGAAGACTTCCCAGATATTACAGATTTCTTGCCGAGCTTGAAACACAAAAAGTAGAAAGAATATCTTCAAGAGAACTTTCGGAGAGAATGGGGCTTACTGCTTCACAAATACGTCAGGACTTAAACTGCTTCGGCGGATTCGGTCAGCAGGGGTACGGCTATAATGTCAGAGAGCTTCATGCTGAAATAGGCAAAATCCTTGGTGTTATGTCAAACAGACCTACTATTATAGTAGGTGCGGGTAATCTCGGAAAGGCTATCGCCACACATATTGATTTTACCAAAAGAGGATTTAATTTAATTGGCATTTTTGATTCAAATCCTGATTTGAAAAATAAAAAAATCGGAAACCTGAATGTTATGCTGACCGACACTTTAGATGATTTCTGCCGAACCGAAAAACCCATTGCAGCAGTTCTATGTATTCCCAAAACTGCTGCTGCCCAAGTTGCCGACAGACTTGTTTCACTTGGTATACATGCTTTCTGGAATTTCAGTCATTATGATTTAAAGATCAATCATTCAGATGTAATCGTAGAAAACGTACACCTTGGAGACAGCTTGATGACATTGTCCTTTGGATTAAACAATCTTAATCAATCAGAAGATTAATAAAAAAACTGTATCAAGTATTTTTCTTGATACAGTTTTTTACAATAAAAACATGCATAATAAATTCACGAACTCCATAATTTATATTTATAGCAAGACAACAAATATTAAAAAATTTGTTAATTTAAAAATTATACTTGAAAATATATTAAATATATGATAAACTATTATAAACGGTATAATCCGTATATTTAGGAAAGGATGGATGTTATGACATTATTCTGGGCGATTGCTTTTATTGTGCTTGTAATTGCAGAAGTCCTTACGCTTCAGTTGATATCAATATGGCTTGCAATTGGTGCATTATGTGCATTGATAAGCTCTCTTTTTACGACAAGTGTTTTGGCTCAAGCATTAATATTTACAATCTCATCAGCTGCTTTACTCATTATTACTTTCCCGCTAATACGAAAAAATTCCAAGGCCAAAAAAACCGCCACTAATTCCGAACTAAACATTGGTGAACACGCTACCGTAATTGAAGAGATTAATTCAGAAAACGGTACAGGACGTGTAAATTTAAACGGCGTTGACTGGATGGCTGTTTCAGACTGCATTATTCCTGCCGGTTCAACCGTTGTGGTTACTGAAATTGACGGTGCAAAGCTTAAAGTAATATTGAAACATAAAGAACAGCATATTAATTTATAATATTGGAGGTATTATTTATGGACGCAAAAGCTTACATCATTATAGGTATACTTATATTTTTAATTATTATTTTTATAAGATGTATCAGAATTGTTCCTCAGGCATATGTTTTCGTAATAGAAAAATTTGGTTCATATCATTGTGAATGGCAAACAGGTCTTCATTTTATGTTCCCATTTATTTATCGTGTCGCCGGAAAAATCTCTCTCAAGGAAAAGGTTGTTGACTTTAAACCGCAGGACGTTATTACAAAAGATAACGTTACTATGAAAATAGATACTGTTGTCTTTTATCAAATTACAAATGCAAGGCAATATATATATGGTGTTGAACGTCCTCTTGCTGCAATTGAAAACTTATCCGCAACAACACTAAGAAATATTATCGGTGAACTTGAACTTGACGCTACACTTACCTCAAGAGATGTAATCAATACTAAGATTACTGCCATACTTGACCAGGCTACTGACCGTTGGGGAATCAAGGTTAATAGAGTAGAACTTAAAAATATCCTGCCGCCAAGAGAAATTCAGGACGCTATGGAAAAGCAGATGAAAGCTGAACGTGAACGCCGTGAAAAAATTCTTCAGGCTGAGGGTGAAAAGAAATCACAAATTCTTGTTGCTGAAGGCGAAAAGGAGTCTAAAATTCTTAGAGCTGAAGCTGAAAAACAGTCAATGATTCTTCATGCTACAGCTGTTAAAGAGCAGAAAATCCTTGAAGCTACCGGTGAAGCACAGGCAATTGAGCTTGTTCAGCAAGCTCTTGCAGACAGCTTGATAAAGCTCAATAACGCTAATCCATCCGAAAAGGTAATTCAGCTTAAATCACTTGAAGCATTTGGAAAGGCTGCTGACGGAAAAGCCACAAAAATTATTATCCCAAGCGAAATTCAGGGGCTTGCAGGTCTTGTTACAAGCATAAAAGAATCCGCATCGGATATTAAAAATCAATAAATGTCGAATTTTGCATATTAAACAAAAAGAACAGGATTTTCCTGTTCTTTTTGTTATGTGATACAATTTTTTTAAAATAATAAAAAGTTGTTTTTTTTCTCTTGCATGAAACATAATGGTGGTGTATAATAATAAAGTAATGTGTCATAGTTTTTAAAAATAATTAGCTTTTATCTTGAAATTTTATTTAACTAATTACACTTTTGCTAATTATATGACTTATTATATTCCATTATTTGTTAATCATCAATAAAAATAAAGATGTGATTAACATTTAATAAATTTAATATTTTTTCATTAATTGTTAGAACAAAAATTAAAAAGATATAAATATAAATTTTAATTTTAAGGAACAAAGAACAAAAATCAAGGTGGTAACAAAAAATGGTTTTTTCCAGGCTCTTCTTTCTCTATTTCTTTTTTCCGATCTGTCTTATTTCATATGCAGGTTCGGGAAATCTAAAAAACAAAAACACAGTATTGATTATTTTCTCGCTGATTTTCTATGCATGGGGTGAACCGTTCTATATTCTGCTTTTAATTCTGAGTTCATTTATAAATTACGTTGCAGGTTTGGTTATAGGACGATTTCAAGGTACTAAAATAGATATGGCTGCTACTGCTGTAACAGTAACATATGATATTCTTATGCTTGGTATTTTTAAGTACAGCGGTTTCATTGTTGAAAATATCAATGCTTTTTTTAATGCAGATTTTTCTGTCCCAAATTTAAAACTTCCAATCGGCATCAGTTTTTATACATTTCAGATTATTTCCTATATCATTGATTGCCATTGGGAAACAGTCAAACCTCAAAAGAGCTTCTTTAAATTCCTGATGTATGTTTCTCTGTTTCCTCAGCTTGTTGCAGGTCCGATTGTCCGTTATAGTACAATTGAAAAAGAAATTGACAATAGAAAAACTACAGTAAAGGATATATCATACGGATTTAACAGATTAATAATCGGTCTGTCAAAAAAAGTTCTGATTGCAAATAATCTCGGAATCGTTGTAGATAATTTTTTAAAAACTCCTGAAAATTCCACATTTATAGGTACTTGGCTTGGTGCTGTATTATATGCTATGCAGATTTATTATGACTTTTCAGGATATTCAGATATGGCTATAGGTATGGGACGAATTTTTGGTTTCCATTTTGATGAAAACTTTAATTATCCTTTCATTTGCAAAGATGTTACTGAATTCTGGCAAAGATGGCACATATCACTTGGCTCGTTTTTTCGTGACTACTTATTATATGTTCCGATTTTTGGAAAAAGAAGAAAATACGGAGGTTTGTTTTTAGTTTGGTTTTGTACAGGCTTGTGGCATGGTGCAAGCTGGAACTTTATCATCTGGGGGCTTTACTACGGAATGTTCATTTTTATTGAAATGAAAATCGGCAAAAAGAAAATGAAAAAAATACCTTTGGCTGTAAGGCATATATATAACAAAATTGTAATAGTTATCGGATTCGGAATATTCTATTTTGAAGATTTCGGAAAGCTTGGAAGATTCTTGAAAAATATATTTGGATTCGGTGGAAACGGATTTATTGCTGAATATGACAAAATGACTATTGTAAATAACGAATACTTAATTTTGATTGCCCTAATTTTCTGTCTGCCTATAATTCCAATGCTTAAAAAGTTATGTGAAAAATCATATCCTATCAAAACTGCTGCATCAGTTGCAGCAATGTGTATATGCAGTTTACTGCTTATTACAAGCAGTATTATGCTGGTTGATGCAACAAACAATCCTTTCCTTTATTTCAGATTTTAAGAGGTGTGCATTTTAATGTCAAACGAAATAAAAAATGATAACTCTTCAATAGATATTAATGTTCCTAAATCCAAGCCAAATCGCCGAAGAAAAAGAATAATCCTTGAAAGCAGAATTGCTGCAATAAATGTTATGCTCGTTGCAGGTATTCTGCTTACAGGCTCAGTTTATTTTCTTTTCTTTAAGCGTGATACAGTATCTCATGAAGAAAACAGAAAATTAGCTGAATTTCCAAAGTTCAGCTTTGATGATTATTTCAGTGGAAAATATACGGAGGAAATTGCAAATTATTATGATGATACTGTTCCCAACAGAAGCTTTTTCAAAAAGAAAGTTTCAAATCTTCTCTCTTTAAAAGGCAGAACATACGGTGACGGTGATGATGCAATCGTATTTTATGGTCCTGCACTAGCACCTGAAAATAAATCAAATTCAGAAAAAGTAACAACTACCGCTAAACAAGCAACAACAGCTCTTGCACAAACTGAAGCTGCCACAACAGTTACAACAACTATGCCTGATAATAAAAATCCTGCTGTTGATAACGGAATGATTTCAAATAACATTGTTGTTGTAAATCACAGAGGTCTTATGCTTTACGGCGGCGGCATGCAGAACGGTCAGGAATATGCAAACAGCTTAAATGAGTATAAGAAGGCTCTGGGTGATAATGTAAACGTATACTCTATGGTTTGTCCGACTGCTGTTTCCTACTATATGCCAGAAAATTACCTTAATATGACCGCAAGTGAAGAAGATAACATTAACAATATCAATTCATTCCTTTCAAATGTAAAGCCTGTTGATGTATTTACCGCCCTTCTCTTCCATAAGTCTGAAGCTATTTATTCGAGAACTGACCACCATTGGCAGCCTTTGGGTGCGTACTATGCTGCACAAAAATTTGCTGAAACAGCAGGAGTAGAATTTGCCGAACTTAATGACCAGAACTATGAAACAGTTACACTTCCTGGATATGTCGGTACATTATACGGATATACTCAAAGTGCTGATCTTTTGAATAATCCGGAGGACTTCATTTACTATATTCCGAAAGCTGAATGTAAAACTACCCGATATGATACATCATTTGCAAATGGTGTTGAGGGCAGCTTAACTCTTGATCCGACAAATATGTCAACATCAAGCTATTATATGGTATTCGGCGGAGATGAACAAATCACTAACATTGAAACGCAATGCAAAAATGGCAGAACTCTTGTAATATTCAAGGATAGCTACGGAAATGCTCTTGCTCCTGTCCTTACAGGTTCATTTGAAAATATTTATGTATGTGACATAAGATACTTCAATCTTAATGCTGTAAGTTTTATTCAGCAGGTTGGCGGTACAGATGTTTTATTTGCCATGAATACTTACAGTGCTACAGGTCAAAATCATAATTATATAGAATCAATCAGAACTCAATAGGAGGTTTGAATGAAAGAATTATCCTATCCTTTCGATAGTCATTATATAATGCGTTACAGAAAAAAACTAAAAAAAACACTGCTCAATGATTCAAGTTCAAGAATCAAAAAGAAAATTGCCGTATTGGGCGGTTCAACAACTGATGACATTATTTTTGCCCTTGAGCTTTTTCTGCTTAACACAGGTATAGAACCGATATTTTACAAGTCTGAATATAATAAATGTTGGGAGGACGCTGTTTTCGGCAATCCTGAACTGGATGCGTTTGTTCCGGATATTGTATTTATCCACACTACTTATAGAAATATAACAGAGTTTTCCCATAATATTTCCGATACAGAAAATGAAATTGAAGAAAAAATAAATTCACAATTTTCTCATTTTAAAAATATGTGGACTTCAATATCAGAAAAATTTTCATGTCCTATTATTCAAAATAACTTTGATATTCCTCTTTGCCGCAATTTAGGCAATTCAGACTGTTGGAATATTCACGGAAAAACTTATTTTATCAACCGACTAAATGAAATGATGTCAGATTATGCAAGAAAGAACAATGGATTTTATATAAATGATATTAATTATCTTTCTGCATGTATTGGTCTTGAAAAATGGCATGACTCAGAAGTATGGTATATGTATAAATATGCTTTAGGTCTTGACTGTATTCCTGAGCTTGCATATAATATTTCATGCATTATAAAATCTATATATGGAAAAAACAAAAAGGTCATTGCTCTTGACCTTGATAACACTCTTTGGGGAGGCGTTATCGGTGATGACGGTCAGGAAGGCATTGAAATAGGTCAGGAAAACCCTGTAGCTCAATCCTACAGTGAATTTCAGTCTTACCTTAAAAATTATAAAGACCTCGGAATACTTCTTACCGTTTGTTCAAAAAACGAAGAAGAGAATGCTTTACTGGGTTTGAATCACCCTGAAAGTATCCTGAAAAAAGATGATTTTGTTTTGATTAAGGCAAATTGGGAAAGTAAAGACAGAAATATCTCAGCTATGGCTGACGAACTTTCGCTTTTAACCGAAAGCTTTGTTTTTGTTGACGATAATCCGGCTGAATGTGAAATTGTCGGTTCTCAGCTGCCTGACGTAAGTGTTATAGGATTTCAAAATGTTCATGAAGCTATGTACAAGCTAAACAGAAGCGGTTACTTTGAAATTACATCATTATCAGAGGATGACCTGAAACGCAATGATATGTACATTGCCAATGCAAAAAGAGCTGAACAGAAAAAAACTTTTGAAAATTATGGTGACTACTTGCTCAGTCTTGAAATGAAAGCTGAAATTGAGCCGTTTCGTCCTGTATATATCAAAAGAATTGCTCAGCTGACAAATAAAAGCAATCAATTCAACCTTACAACAAGGCGTTATACCGCTGAAGAAATTGAAAAAATCAGTTCATCTGAAAATTATATCTGCATTTACGGCAAGCTTGAGGACAAGTTTGGTGATAATGGTGTTGTTTCTGTTGTAATAGGAGAAAAACATGGTACAAAGCTGGATATTATCCTCTGGCTTATGAGTTGTCGTGTTTTAAAGCGTGATATGGAGCTTGCAATGCTTGACAGGCTTGCAGAATATGCAGCAAATTCAGGAATTACAAAATTGGTCGGCACATATATACCTACAGCTAAAAATAAAATGGTAAAGAATTTTTATGATGAAACTCTTGGTTTTTCAGCCGTAAACAGTCTGCCTGATGGTACAGCCGTATTTGAACTCGACATTCAGAACTACAAAAAGAAAAATAAAGTTATTGACGTAATGGAAAGTGAGTGTTTATATAATGAACAGAAATGAAGTATTAAAAAAGTTAAATGTAATATTCAGAGATGTGTTTGATGATAATTCAATTGTTATTAACGATAGGACAACCTCAAACGATATTGAGGAATGGGACAGTATTGAACATATTAATCTTATCGGTGCTGTTGAAGATGAATTTTCAATGCGTTTTAAAATGAAAGAGGTTTCAGGAATGAAAAACGTAGGTGAAATGGTTGACATTATATGTGAAAGAGGAAAATTTTAGTCCTCTTTCTATTACATATAAAGTTTATTAGTCATTAATCTATCTTAATTGACAATACATCTGAAAAAAGCTATTGTTTTTTTCGCTTAATTATGATACAATTGATAAAGAAATAAAATGAACAAAAGGAGTTCGGCAAAATGCCAGCTAAAATAAAAGATAATTTTAATGATGACAATTTTGTCAGCGAAAATATTATTGCAGGACGCAATCCTGTAATTGAAGCTTTGAAATCAGATTCAGACATTGATGCCGTATATATCAGCGGCGGAGGCGGAAGTTTAAATCTTATACGAAAGCTAGCCAAGGATAAGGGTATAGTTGTTAAAGATGTTCAGGACAGCAAGCTTACTCAAATGTGCAGCGGTGCTTCACACCAAGGTGTTGCAGCTGTAGGTGCCTGCGGAAAATATGTAACTGTTGAGGATATTTTGAATATATCCAAAAATAAAGGAACTAAGCCTTTTATTATTATTTGCGATGAAATTGAAGATCCTCATAACCTCGGTGCAATTATTCGTACCGCTGAATCAGCAGGTGCAGATGGAGTTATTATTCCTAAACGCCGCAGTGCTTCACTTAACGCAACAGTGTTTAAAACATCAGCAGGTGCTGCAAGCTGGCTGCCTGTTGCAAAGGTATCAAACCTCGCAAATACTATTGATATGCTTAAAGAAAACGGCGTGTGGATTTACGGTACTGATGCAAGCGGCTCAGATTACTCCAAAACAGACCTGACCGGCAGTATGGCTCTTGTTATAGGCTCTGAAGGCTTTGGAATAAGCAAACTTATCCTTAAAAAATGTGACTTCCTTTTGAAACTGCCTATGTTTGGGAAGATTACTTCGCTTAATGCATCTGTTGCTGCCGGAATTTTCATGTATGAAACTGTAAGGCAGAGAAATGTAGAAAATTAAATAAGGAGTAGTAGATACTATGTCTAAACAAAAGCTTTCTCTTGAAGACATTTTGGACGAGTATTCTACTGATGAAAAGAACAGTCAGTCTAAAACTACAGGAAACAGACTGGAAACTGAAAAAATCTTGAATTCAGCAGATAAAATAAATGCTCCTCCTGATAGTAAAGAAGAAAAAGTTAAACGAATTATTCGCAATCATACAAAATCTCCAAAAATCGGTGATGGAACGCTGAGACGTCCAAATCCTGCCAATGACGTTAAGCCGGCTGATTTAGCACGTTCAAAAGTATCTTTTGTAAATTCTTCAGCTTTAAGTCAGCTGAGAAGCTCTAAGGCGGATAATCAATCCGGATATGACAACGCTGTTGTGACTAATACTGTGGATAGTGATTATACGCCTAAAATCAGAAGAATGTCTGATTCCACAAGAGCTAAAGAAATCGAAAAAATAAAAAAGAAGCATAAAAAAGGCAGGAAACTCAATAGAACCTATAAAAAGGAACGTCCTGAGGGCGAATATCTTTATGCTCCTCCAAAGGTCAAAAAGCGAAAACGCACTGAATCAGTTGAAGAAGAAGCTATGAGACCTGAAAATCAGCGTCTTATCACCGATATCGTTCCCTCACCTAAAGCCGTTGAAGCTGCAAAACCTGTTACGCCAGCACCAAGAGCTGAAAAAACAAGTATTGATTTAAGCTCAGAAAACAATCTTCAGGCGGAAGAACTTGATATACATATCACACAGGAAACTGATTACAGCAAAAAAAATAAAACTAAACGAACAAAAAGACTTGTTGATTTTAATTATTACGGTGATGTTGAAGACGTTGGACGTGACATTTTTGAACTTAAAAGTACCATATCCGTAAGAGTCTTTATTATGATTCTCACTTCGTTTATGAGTGTTTACCTTACTCTTACGGCACAATTCAAGCTCCCTATAATAGATTATCTGAATCAATCACTGCATGTCAGATTTTTCATAGCCGCACAAATTATTATCGGACTCATTTCAGCCGTTTGTTCGCTTTCAGTTTTCACAAACGGATTTAGAAAACTATTTACACTAAAAGCAGACTGTGACAGCATGACTGCATTGACCTCTGCTTCATGTATTATTGCGGCACTGTTTTCATTGACTACTCCGGAGCTTGTCATGAACAATAAAGTACACATTTATATGCCGGTTGGTGTCTTGTCACTGCTTTTCAATGCTCTTGGAAAAAATCTGATTATCACACGAGCCGCACGAAATTTCAATTTTGTTTCAAAGAACTTTGACAGACATGGCATTGTTTTTGTAAGCGATGAAACAAAAGCAGAATCACTTACACGAGGTACGTTGGGTGACTTTCCTATTCTTGCTTCAATGCGGAAAACAGATTTTCTTACTGACTTTTTAAGGTACACTTATTCTTCAGATATTGCAGATAAATTCTGCAAACGTGCTGTTCCGCTTTGCTTTATTGCCTCGCTGGGTGTATCAGGAGTGTTGACATACATACGAAGTGAATCAATAAGCTTTGGCTTTTCGATTTTTTCACTTCTTATTTGTGCTTCTTCCTGTATGGCGATGTCTTTAGTTGTAAATCTTCCACTTGATAACGCATCAAGGAAGTTTATAAAGAATAAAGGCATCATGCTTGGCTATCAAAGTGTTGATGATTTCTTTGACACAAACTCAATATTGATAAATGCTGATAAGCTCTTCCCTACCGGTTCTATTAATTTAAGCGGAATCAAAGTTTTCTCAGATACGAAAATTGATGAAGCTTTGCTTGAAGCAGCAAGTCTGACTCATTATGCAGGAAGCGTTATGCAGGAACTTTTCAATGACGTTATTGCAGGAAACAAAGATATATTATATCCTATTGAAAATTTCTCATATGAAGATTCTATGGGAATCGGCGGCTGGATTAATAATAAACGAGTTCTTTTCGGTAATCGTGAGCTTATGACCAGTCACTATATTGAGGGAATGCCTACAAAAACCAAAGAAACTGAATTTACTTCCAATGGACAGGAAGCTGTTTATCTTTCAATTTCAGGCAATTTATCAGCAATGTTCATTGTTGACATCAAAGCTGACAAGGAAGTTAAATCATGGATAAAACAATTAAGCAAACGTAATATTTTCCTGATAATAAAAAGTGTTGACGCTTGTATAACTTTAAAAAAGATTTCTTCGATTTTCAATGTACCTGAAGAAATGATGAAGGTTATTCCAAGCAAACTCCACAAAGAATTTGACGAAGAAACTTCAAAGGCAGTAAGATTAAGTGCATCTATGGCATGTACAGGAAAGTTCACTTCATTAGCTCAGCTTATAAACGGAACTAAGAATGTTTATTCCGCTTCAATTATAGGTCTGATTTTTCAGACTGCCTCTATTCTTCTCGGATTTGCATTGTGTATTCTGCTTATTCTATCAAGAGATTTCAGCTATGACTATATGTCAGCAACTTCTTTGATTGCATATAATATAATTTGTACATGCGTTACATACTTTGCCGTCAATATGAAGCAAATGTAATCAGTTTTTATGGTATTAAATATACATTTATTTTACAGGACGGATTCTTTTATCCGTCCTTTTCTATAAACTAGCAAATATAAAGCTATTATCTATGCTTTGTGGCAGTATTGCTCCAACTGTGAAAGGAAGGAATTTCATGCAAAATAAAGACAACAGATACAGATATAATTCAGACCTGCCTCGCCCATCTTCTTATAACAAAAGAAAGCAGACTGGTCAGCCTTTAGATAAAAATTCTGACAATGAACAAACTCAATATATCGGTAATATGGACAGTTTTTCAGATACGGCTGAAATCCCGTATTATGAGGACAGTCGCCAAACTGAAACAGATAATATGTATCGACCGCAGAGTGCAGGAAACCGCAATAATATGAGAAATTCTTATTATGGCAGACCTCAAAGTACGGCTCGGAATAATTATAATAACCACCCGAACCACAATAACAGCAGTCAGGCACATCAAAGGTCAAATGGTAGAGTATACAGAAATGAAACACCACATCACCAAGAAAGAAGGAATACCGTTCCGCAAAATCATCAAAAACAAATGCGTTCTGAATATGAACATCATCCAAGAACAGCACCAACAGAACATGAACGACGTCCAAGACCTGTGGCACAAGAAAATAAGTACCGTCAAAGAACTCTGCCTGATGACGAAAGTCGTAAAAATACACAAACAAAGAAGAAAAGACCACCACAGCAGCCTCCTGTTCAATATAAGAAAAAGAGAAAAAAGAAAAGACGTTTCGGTCTTGTTTCACGCATTATCCTTTCAATTGTTACTCTTGTTGTTGTTATTTTTGCAATTTATTCAGCTGTTTCATTGGCTCTAATTAAAAAAATACACTACGTTGAAAGCAATATAACAAGCTATTCCGGACTTCTTGATGAAAGCTATGTCAAAAACGTTCTGTTAATCGGAACAGACGGCAGAACTGCCTCAGACAGAGGACGCTCAGATACAATGATACTGCTTTCAATCAACAGTAAAACAGACGAAATATTCCTGACATCATTAATGCGTGATTCCTATGTAGATATATCAGGCTACGGCTGGAACAAGCTCAATGCCGCTTATTCATTCGGCGGCCCTGAACTTTTGATTGACACTATACAGCGTAACTTTGACGTTAAAGTAACAGACTACATTGCAGTAAACTTTAATGCATTTTCTGCTGTTGTTGACGCTGTTGACGGAGTTGAAATAAATGTTTCAGACAGCGAAGCAGAGGCTATAAACCAAATTCTTCATGATGAAGTAAATGAGCTTATGGGTGATGCTATTGATTCAGATTACCTTAGCAGCGGAGGTAAATATAAACTTAACGGAAAACAGGCTCTTTCATATGCAAGAATAAGATATGTCGGAAATGCTGATTTTGAAAGAACAGAACGTCAAAGAGAAGTTCTCTCAAAAATTGCTGACAATATGAAAACCTTTAACCCTAAAAAGCTTACGGGAGTTATGAAAGCTGCACTTCCTGAAATGACTACAAATATGAAAACCCGTGAACTGTATTTATTATCACTAAGACTTCCATTTTTACTCAGATATGACATTGAACAGCTGAGAGTTCCTGCTGATGATACATGGACAGGTAATAACGTATATATTGGTGATGATTTATCATCTGTATTGGAAGTTGATTTTAATGCAAACATAGATATGCTGAAACAAAAGGTGTTTACTGACAAAAAATAATTATAACCATTCGCTAATATATTTCAAAAAGTCTCAAATAAATATTAAATCACCTATTCACATTCATGTCGCTTTATGCTAAAATACATTAAGGCAGTGCGGTAGGAAGCTTTATCCCCTATTGCCATCAACTTGAAAGGAGTGGCTTTTTGACATGTTTGGAATTGTTAGTAAAAGAAAGAAAGAGGTTGTTGATAAATCAGTATATCTTGAAGTATTCGGCGATAACTGCGTTGCGTACAGAGTAACAACAGGTACTATCAGCGGACTTGGCTATCCGATTATTACATACGGCGTTGAGGCGGAGGATTTCAATAACGGAACTATTGAAACTATTCCCGATTTTTCAAGAAATATTGAGGATGCTGTAGACTTTACCGAAATGATGATCAATAAAAAATCCAAACCAAGCCAAATGTATTCATTAGCCTTAAATTATTTATATTTTTCTATTTAAAATAGTAGACAAATCTTTCTGTTTATGGTAAAATAATATGGTTGCCTGCTTTATGTCGGATTTCCGCATAATTGCAATACCCAAAAGAAAGGAAGATTTTTATGGCAGAACTTAAATTTGAAATTACAGAACAATTGGGCGTTTTAGCAACAAATGCAAAAGGTTGGAACAAAGAACTCAACCTTGTAAGCTGGAATGAACGTGAACCCAAATATGATATTCGTGAATGGTCACCTGATCACACTAAAATGGGAAAAGGATGCACATTAACCATTGATGAAGTTGCCGCATTAAAAGACATTCTCAATGACCTTGACCTTGATTCATTTGAATAATAATAAAGGCAAAATTAAAATAAAGGCTTGAAGTTTGTAGTAAACAAACTTCAAGCCTTTTAAATGCAACAGATTGTTTTTTTTGTAAATATGTCAAATAATTACCACATTCATCAATAAAATGATATAAATTACTGCAACATTGTGTTAAAATATGCTCAAAGGAGATGATTGTTATGCTTAAAGAGCGTGGATTTTATAAGGGTATAAACTTCGGCGGTTGGTTTTCACAGTGTTCCTATGATGAAACACATTTTGATAAATTCATAACAGAAACTGACTTTAAAAAGGTTGCATCATGGGGACTTGACCATATAAGACTGCCTATTGATTACAATATTGTAGAAAATTCCGACGGAACTTTTAATGAAAAAATTATTTCAAAAATTGACCGTATTTTTGAATTATGTCAGAAATACTCCTTGAATGCTGTACTCGACCTACATAAAACAGCAGGATTTTCATTCGATGACTATTCTGAAAATGAACACGGTTTCTTTGAAAATGAACATTATCAGGAGCATTTCTATCAGCTTTGGGAAAATATTTCCAAGAGGTATGGTAAATTCTCTGACAGAATTGCGTTTGAACTTCTTAATGAAGTCACTGACCCGGAGTATATAACTGCATGGAATAAAATTGTAAAAAAATGTATTGCAAGAATTCGTAAATTTGCTCCTGAAACCTTAATTCTGGTAGGAAGCTATCAAAATAATGACGCTAAGGCTGTAAAAGACCTTGATGCACCTTTTGACAGCAACGTTATATATAATATGCATTGCTATGAACCATTGCAGTTTACACATCAAGGAGCTTACTGGACTGATAAAATTGACCCAAATGCACGCTGCTCATTTGAAGAAAGCGGAATAACTACGGAATTATTTGAAAAGCTTTTTGAGTCTGCCATAAAAAAAGCAAAAGAAAACAATACTGAATTATACTGCGGAGAGTATGGTGTCATTGACTGCATTTCTCCTGAAGATAGTATAAAGTGGTACAAAACCATTAACTCCGTATTTGAAAAATACGGCATAGGACGTTGTGCATGGACATATAAAAATATGGACTTTGGTATTTCTGACAGCAGACTTGATAATATCCGCCATGAACTTCTTAATTATTTTTAATACAAAGCCACACAAATATTGTACAGTTTTGTATTAATTAAGTGTCATAATCTGATATTTTCCTAAATCAGCCTCTTGCAGTTTATCATAAATCGTGATAAAATAATTGCAGGAGGCGATTTTATGGACTTTGAAACTGAAAGAAAAATTGCAGAACATTTATTTTCTCAGCGTGAGGAAAACTTTGAACATGCTTCATTTGACCGTGAAATAGCTTTTTATGAAAGTATATGCTCAGGCAATATGAAACTCGTAAAGGTTTTTATGAAGCCCCTTTTTAGTGAAGGCTGCGGTATTTTGAGTGAAAATCATCTGCAAAACCTTAAATATCATATGGTTGTACTTGCTGCACTCATAGCCCGCTACTGTATAAAAGGCGGAATGACTCCTGAAGAATCTTACAGTCTGAGTGACTTTTATATTCTGAAAACCGATAAATGTGCAACAGAAGCTGAGATAAGAGTAATTCATTATGAAATGATTGAAAGTTATACAAATAAAATGCGTCAGATAAAACTTATCGGTGTTTATTCAAAACAAATAGTCCGTGCGGTTGATTATATAATATGTCATCTGCATAGCCGTATTTTGCTTGAGGAAGCTGCCGAGTACCTTAAAATAAGTCCTGCTTATCTTTCCAGATTATTCAAAAAGGAAATTGGAATTTCATTCGGCGAATATGTAAATAAAATGAAGATTGAAGAAGCTGCCTCACTTTTGCTGTATACAGAGTATAACGATACCGAAATAAGCAATCTTCTTGCATTCAGTTCTCAAAGTTATTTTATAAAGGTATTCAGAAAATATATTGGCACAACTCCAAAGAAATACAAAAAGCAATATAATATCCCTGACTTTTCAAACCGCTGAATATAGCGGTTTATTTCTTATTTAAAATATCATTATTTTACCATTTTTGTCATAAAAATAGTATATAAATTTACAGAAGTATACTATTATAAATTTAAGCAAAATTTAATTTGCAATGTACTTTTCATATATGTTGCATTGAAAAATATAATTGAGAGGGAAATGACTATGAAAACAAAAAAAATCAGGAGATTTGCAGCAGCCATTGCAGCTTGTACAGTTATGGCATCAGCTATGCCGGTAATTCCGACAACTTCACTGGCTGCCGGAAACATCATCAGCAATTCAACCTTTGAAACAGGCACTTCCGGTTGGGGAACTTACAAAGAAAGCGGTGGAGCTTGCTCATTAAAAACTGAGAACGGAAAGCTTGCTCTGACTGTAAGCAATGTCGGTAAGGTTAATTATGCAGTTCAGGTATTCTATGATATCATTCCGCTTTATCAAAATGGTGTATATCGTCTGAAATATGATATTTCATCAACAACAGACAGATATATAGAAGCTATGATTCAGCAAAATGGCGGAACTTATCAGGCTTATACATGGAAAGGTCTTGAACTTACTTCCACTCCTCAAACAGTTAATTACGAATTTACCATGGAAGCAGAAACAGATATTATGTCCAAACTCGTTTTTAACTGCGGTATACAGGAGAAACATGAGGGTGCACTCCCTGAACATAAAATTTACATCGACAATGTTTCTCTTGAGCTTGTTGATGACAGCAAGGTGGATTATTCTTCAAACAGAACTTATGAACCACCTATAACGACTAATCAGGTCGGCTACAGAACAGACAGCAAAAAAACTGCCGTTTTCCGTAATACAAATGAAAGTGAATTTTCTGTTGTAAATGCAGCTACAAATAAAGTTGTATACACAGGAAAACTCTCAGATGAAATAAATAATACTTCAGCAGGAGAAGTAAACAAAACAGGTGATTTCTCATCTGTAACCGAACCGGGAAAATACTACATAAAGTGTGGAAATCTTGATAATTCCTATACTTTTGAGATTTCAGATAATGTTTATTCAAATTTGCTTGATGACAGTGTAAGAATGTTGTATTTGCAGCGCTGCGGTACTACAGTACAGGACAGTGACTTTGGTCATAAGGCTTGTCATACAGGACTTGCAACAGTTTATGGCACAAATGAAAAAATTGATGTTTCAGGCGGTTGGCATGATGCAGGAGATTACGGAAGATATATAGTTCCTGCTGCAAAGTCTATTGCAGATCTTCTTTATGCATATCAGGCAAATCCTGCTCTTTATACAGACAGCATCGGTATTCCTGAAAGCGGAAACGGTACACCGGATATCCTTGATGAAGCACGTTATGAACTTGAATGGATGAAGAAAATGCAGAGATCAGACGGAGGTGTATACCACAAGGTTACTTGTGAAAACTTCCCGGGATATGTTGCTCCTCAGGAGGAAACTGCTCCGCTTATTGTTACACCTGTTTCTACTACTGCAACTGCTGATTTCTGTGCATCTATGGCTCTTGCCTATGAATTCTACAAAGACATTGACTCTGATTTTGCTAAGGATTGTTTGAATCGTGCCGAGCTTGCATGGAGTTACCTTGAAGCAAATCCAAACCTTATCTTCAGCAACCCTGAGGATATTTCTACAGGAGAATACGGTGATACATCAGATAAAGATGAGCGTTACTGGGCTGCTGCACAGCTTTATCGTGCAACAGGAAACAGCAAGTATGAAAGTGCATTAAACAGCATGTCGGCTTCAAAAGGACTTGACTGGTCAACCGTTGGCGACTATGGAAATATTGCAATTCTTACATCCAAAAATATAGACAGCAGTTCAAAAATCTATTCAAAAGCAAGAACAGCTGTTATCACTCAGGCAGATAAATTTGCATCTGCTTCTAAAAATTCACCTTATGGTGTTGCACTCACAAAGTTTGACTGGGGCAGCAATATGACTGTAGCAAATGCAGGTATCATACTAAGTACTGCATATAATCTCACAAATGACGAAACCTATCTTAACGCTGCAAATGCTCAGATTGATTATCTCCTCGGAACAAATCCTAATGGTGAATGCTACTTCACAGGTTATGGAACGGTATCACCAGAAAATCCTCATCACAGACCTTCAATCGCTGTTGGAAAAGCAATGAAGGGAATGCTCGTAGGCGGTGTAAACTCAAATCTTGAGGATAGTGCAGCTAAAGCTTATTGTCAGGATCTCCCTGCTGCAAAGCGTTATGTTGACAATTCAGAAAGCTATTCTACAAACGAAATAACAATATACTGGAATTCTCCTCTTACATACCTTATTTCTCTTACTGATAATGCAGAACATGGTGATTATAAATTCATTCTTGGTGATGTAAACTGTGACGGATATATTGACTGCTTTGATATGGCCTCAGCAAGAACGGGACTTGTAAAAGGTTCATTTAATGATGATAATTCATCTAAGGCTGCTGATGTAAATCAAGACGGAAAATTTGATGTTTCAGACGCAGTTCTCCTTAGCCAATACATTATTGGAAAAATAAAAACTTTCCCTAAGGCTGATACCCCTGTTACTCCAACTGAACCAAGTAATCCGAGTAAAATAAATGATTATGGTACTCCTATGAACGAAAATGCATCTGTAATAGCTGATTTCAGAAAAGGTCAAACACCTGTATTCTTTGCTTCTGACGGCTGGACAAACGGCAGCTGTTTCGACTGCGGATGGTATAAGAAAAATACATCATTTGATGATGGTGTATTAAATCTGACTATTGATAAGGATAATTCAGGTAAATACAATTATTCAGCTGCTGAGTACAGAACAACGGATTTCTATCATTATGGTTACTATGAAACATCAATGCAGGCTATAAAAAATGATGGTGTTGTTTCATCATTCTTCACTTATACAGGTCCTTCGGATAACAATCCTTGGGATGAAATAGATATTGAGGTTCTTGGTAAGGATACCACTAAAGTACAGCTCAATTACTATACAAATGGTGTTGGCAATCACGAATATATGTATGACCTTGGCTTTGATGCTTCTGAAGGTTTTCATACATACGGTTTTGACTGGCAGGCTGACCATATAACATGGTATGTTGACGGAAAAGCTGTTTATACTGCATACAACAACATTCCTTCAACACCTGGAAAAATAATGATGAATGTATGGCCTGGTACGGGAGTTGATGAATGGCTTAAACCATTCAATGGCAATACACCTCTTACAGCCCGTTATCAGTGGGTAACATACAATAAGTAATTATAAGCTGATTCCCTCCCTTTATAATAGAATAGAAAGGAGCAGAGAAAATTTTTCTCTGCTCCTTTTGCCTTTTCAAATATTGCTGAACTGTAAAAATTTGACCAGTTATTGCTATTCGTTAAATGTTATTACATTATGTTTTTCTTAGAATATAGCCAAATTGTAAATGAACTATAAATTTTGTTCATTTTTTAATAAACTATTGACTTTTAAATTTTAAGTGATATAATAAATTTAAAAGGAGGTGTTCTCATATGAAGAACAAATTTAAAAGCAAGTTCTTAAGCAAAATTGCCGGTTGCTTAACTGCATTGATTGTTTGCGGTACAAATCTTCCCTCACTAAATGCTGATGCTGCTACAGTAATTACAGAAAATAAAACCGGTACAGAAGACGGATATGCTTACGAACTTTGGAAAGACAGTGGAAATACAACAATGACTCTCACAGGAAACGGAACATTCACTTGTGAGTGGAATAATATTAATAACTGTCTCTTCCGTAAAGGACAGAAGTTTGACTGTACACAAACATATCAGGATTTAAATGGTGTTTATATTGACTATGGTGTTGATTATAAGCCAAACGGAAACTCTTATATGTGCGTTTATGGTTGGACAAGAAATCCACTTGTTGAGTATTATATCGTAGAAACATGGGGTAGCTGGAGACCACCGGGAGCTACATCTGCCCTTGGAACTGTTTCGGTTGACGGCGGTACTTATGATATCTACAAAACAACAAGAGTAAATCAGCCATCAATTGACGGTAACACAACATTCGATCAGTACTGGAGTGTTCGTCAGAACAAACCGTCTGCAAACGGTACAAAAATCGAAGGCAGAATCTCAGTTTCAAAGCACTTTGAGGCTTGGGAAAAAGTTGGACTTCAAATGGGTAAGATGTACGAAGTAGCTCTTAATATTGAGGGTTATCAAAGCTCAGGTTCGGCTAATGTTTATAAAAACGTTCTTACAATAGGCAAGGGTGAAGGCGGTACAACAGATCCGACTACTCCTGATACTCCAACAACACCTGATGAAGAAGGTTTTTACTTCTTCAATACTTTTGAAGATGGTGTTGAAGGCTGGGAGTCCAGAGGTGCAACAACAGTTTCTTCAAGCAGTACTAATGCATATTCAGGAAGCAAATCACTGTTCATAAGCGGGCGTGAAGATACATGGCAGGGTGCTTCTTATTCGTTGAGAGGCTTTTCTGCCGGTTCAACATACAGCTTTGGTACAATGATAATGCAGAATAGTCTGTCTACCGAAGAAATGAGAATGACTCTTCAGTACACAGATTCAAGCGGTGAAACTCAATACGATACAGTTGCTGTTGCAGATGCCGAAAAAGGCAAGTGGACAAAACTTGAAAATACTGCATATACCATTCCGGCAGGTGCTTCTGACTTGCTTCTTTACGTTGAATCAACAAATGAACTTGTAGATTTCTACATTGATGAAGCATTCGGTGCTACAAAAGGCATGTCAACAGGTGGAACTGCAAGCGGTCCTATTATTGGTGATGTTGATAACAGCGGCAAAGTTGATTCAAAGGATATTGAAGATTTGCAGGCATATATCCTCGGTAAAGATGTAACAATTTCTTACACTGAAGCTGATGTAAACAAGGACGGAGTTATTGATGCAACTGACCTTGCAGCTTTAAGAAGACTTATTAACAGCGGTAAAGCTAATACAACAGTTACAACAAAAACTCCTGCAATTATTACAACAACCACTACAACTACTACTCAAAAACCTTCAGCAGGCGGCGTTGATACTTCATGGATTGATCCATCAAAGCCAATGGTTGCTATTTCATTTGATGACGGTGCGGTTGGAACTTCTCCAAATTCATCATCAATGAGAATCCTAAACGCACTTGCTGATTCAAGCTTCCACTCAACATTCTTCTATGTCGGAGATTGGACTAACGCAAATAATCAGGGTGAAATAAAGAAAGCTTATGAATTAGGCATGGAAATTGCAAATCATACAACTTCACATCCTTACCTTACAAATCTTTCTTCAAATGAAATCCGAAGTGAATATGAGAATTGTGCTAACAAGCTTAAATCAATTATTGGTACAGATCCATCTCCATTGCTTAGATTGCCTTATCTGGCTTCAAACAGCACAGTACAGTCAACGCTCTATGATGCTCCGCTTATTACATGTGCTATTGATACTCAGGACTGGAATAATGCATCAAGTGACCAGATTATCAGCACAATTAAAAACGCAATGAACAATGGTTCACTGAAAAATTCTATTGTACTTTGCCACGAAACCTATGATTCAACAGCTGCTGCAATGGAATATCTTTGTCCTTACCTTAAGTCACAAGGCTGGCAAATTGTAACTATTTCAGAAATGTTTGCTGTAAACGGAAAAACTCTTAACGGCGGTCAGATTTACACAAAGTGCAATTAATTTAATCTGATACTCTATAAAATTCCCATTATTTTATTCAGCACAATAAAATCCGCTTTTGATGTAATTTGTCAAAAGCGGATTTTTTACGTTTAATGCAAGCTCATGAAAGTAAAAACAAACCTGAGAAGTAATCATTCTTCTCAGGTTTGTTTGCTTATCTGCAAAGCTCCTCATAAAGCTTTATATAAAGCTTAGCAGAATTATTCCAACTGAAATTACAGTTCATAGCACGTCTGATAAGTGCATTCCATTCGTCCTTATCGTTATATGTATCTTTAGCACGTTTCAATGAATTTAACATATCCTGTGCATTATATGTTTTAAATGTAAAGCCGTTTCCATTAATTCCGCCGTTATCATTAATGGAATCACGAAGTCCGCCTGTTTCTCTTACAATTGGTATTGTACCATATCTCATAGCAATCATTTGAGCTAAACCACACGGTTCACTTTGTGACGGCATTAAAAACATATCAGAGCCTGCATAAATCTGCTTTGAAAGTGTATGATTAAATCCAAGATTAACTGATACTCTTTGAGGATAACGATAACTCATTTCATTGAAAAAGTCTTCATAAATTTTTTCGCCGCTGCCTAAAATTACAAATTCAAAACCTATTGATACCATTTCTTCCATGACATACTTGATAAGGTCAATACCCTTATGGGAAACAAGACGTGTTACAATTCCTAATAAAGGAGAATCATCGTCATTAAGTCCTGTAAGACTCAAAAGATCTTTCTTGCATCTGTGTTTACCTGACAAATCATTTACAGAATAATTCTGAGGTATACTAAGGTCACTTTCGGGATTATAATAGTCCGTATCAATTCCGTTTAGAATACCGCACAGCTTATATTGCTTAGTAACAAGTATTCTGTCCAAACCATGAGAATACCAAGGGTCAAGTATTTCCCATGCATAGCTCGGACTTACAGTTGTAATTTTATCCGCAGTTTCAATTGCACCTTTCATCAAATTTATTTTGCCGTCAAATTCAAGCAGTCCGGAATGATACATCGGAATACCCATAAGTTCAGTTAAAACCTCTGTTCCATATTGTCCCTGATACTGAATATTGTGTATTGTGAAAACTGTTTTTATACAGTCATAGCCTTGCTGATACTTATAGAATATCTGATAGTATACAGGAATTAGTGCAGTTTGCCAATCATGAGCATTTATCACATCAGGCTTAAAATCAATTACACGGAGCATTTCAAGTACAGCTCTGGAAAAAAATACAAATCTTTCTCCATCGTCATAAAAGCCGTATAATCCATCACGATTAAAATAATATTCATTATCAATAAAATAGTATGTTATTCCATTATAAAGCAAAGAAAATACTCCGCAATACTGTTTTCTCCATGCAACATCTACCGTAAGATTTGTAATAAACTTCATATCTTTGCGAAGTTCAGGATTTACTGACTTATAAAGCGGCATAACAATTCTGCAATCATGACCATTCTCGTTAATTGCCTGCGGCAATGAACCGATAACATCCGCAAGACCGCCTGAAGCTGCAAAAGGTACTGCTTCACTTGCTGCAAAAAGTATTTTCATTTATATCACCTGCCACTTAAATGCTTGCATTTTTACCTATATATAGCGGATATGTTCCTGAACCGGTAAGAACCTTATCATCATTAATAGTTACATTTTTATCTGTAATAATAGCGTTAATATCGCATCTGTTTCCAATAGTTGTACCCTGTAAAAGAACAGAGTTCTTTACGACAGTATCCTTTCCTATTTTTACGCCCCTGAATAATACACAGTTTTCAACTGTACCCTCAATAATACAACCGTCAGCAATAAGGGAATTTTTTATATTGGATTCAAGTCCGTATTTTACAGGACCGTTATCCCCTATTTTTGTATATATAGGCAGATCTTTTCTAAACAGCTCATTTCTGTTTTCCGTTTTTAAAAGAGCCATATTTGCTTCGTAAAAGCTTTGAATACTATCTATTTTAGTGAAGTAATTCTTATGTTCGTAGCCGTATATTTTATATTCATTTTTCTTAGCCTGAAGAACATCTCTTATAAAACTATACTGATTTCTGCTTGATGCACCTGTTATTATTTTTTTCAAAAAGTCTTTGCTGATAACAAACATATCAAGGCAAACATTGCATTCTCCTGAAAACTGAGGGTCAACCAAAACATCTTTTACCCTGCCGTTTTCGTCAAGTTCAAGAACATTTGTTGAATGATTTTTCTCACTGTCATAAACAGCCTTGCTGTAAATAGCTGTTATATCAGCTTCTGTTTTAATATGCTGTTCAAGTACAGGAGTGAAGTTAATGGCTGTAATAACATCACAGTCTGAAAGTATAACATATTTTGCCTTAGAATGTTCTATAAAACTCCATATATTATTCAAAGCATCCAGACGTCCTCTGTAAATTCCGCCTATCTGACTGTACGGCGGCAGCAGGTGAAGTCCGCCTTTTTTTCTTGACAAATCCCACTCACGTCCTGAACCCACATGGTCCATAAGAGAGCCGTAATTAGATTTTGTTATAACGCCTACTTCAACAATGCCTGAGTTTACCATATTTGAAAGCGGAAAATCAATTAGTCTGTATCTGCCTCCGAACGGAATAGAACCCATTGTTCTTTGCTTTGTTAATTCTATAACGGATGAATCATGCATACTTGCAAAAATCATTCCTAAAACACTGTAATTTACTCCCATTGTTTTGCCTCCTTAAATATTATCAGCGATAATCTGCTTTGGCTCTACTGATTTTCTGCTTGATACTGTTACATTATGTCCTACTACAGCTATTCCCCAGTCATCACGATTTTCAACTGTTTCAGGACTCAAGCCTATTTTTGCATTGTTTTCAATTGTGCAGTCCTCGCCGATAATTGCATATTCAACAACCGAGCCGCTTTTTATAACTGAGCCCGGCATTACAATACTGTATTTTACCGTTGCACCCTCTTCAATTGTAACTCCTGAGAAAATTACAGAGAAATCCACCGTACCGTTTATTGTACTTCCCTCTGCTATCATTGAGTTTTCAATATTCGCATTATCTCCGATATACTGCGGAGGCATATTATTATTTCTTGAATATATCTTCCACTTAGGGTCATAAAGGTCAAGCGGTACATTTGGATTAATCAGATCCATATTAGCTTCCCAAAGGCTGTCAAGCGTACCAACGTCTTTCCAGTATCCCTCAAAAGCATATGCAAAAAGGCGTTCATTATTTGCAAGCATTGAAGGGATAATATCCTTACCAAAGTCTTTTGAGCCTGTATTTGCATTTTCATTTTCAATCAGGTACTTTTTAAGCTTTTGCCATGTAAATACATATATGCCCATTGACGCAAGTGTTGACTTAGGTTCTTTCGGCTTTTCTGTAAAGTCAATAACTCTGCCATCGTCATTACATGTCATAATGCCGAATCTGCTTGCTTCTTCCAACGATACATTAAGAACAGCAATAGTGCTGTCTGCATTATTTTCAATATGAAAATCAATCATTTTGGAATAGTCCATTTTATAGATATGGTCACCGCCGAGAACTATTACATAGTCCGGATCATATCGTTCAATAAAGCTCATATTCTGATAAATAGCATTTGCTGTTCCTTCATACCATGAAGCACCTCTTGCAGTCTGATAAGGCGGAAGAACGTGAACTCCCCCGTTCATTTTATCAAGATCCCAAGGCTGACCGTTGCCGATATATTCATTAAGAACCAGCGGCTGATATTGTGTAAGTACACCTACAGTATCAATACCTGAATTTGTACAGTTTGACAATGGAAAATCAATAATACGATATTTTCCTCCATAAGGAACTGCCGGCTTTGCCATATCTCTTGTAAGAGCGTAAAGTCTGCTTCCCTGACCACCTGCAAGCAGCATAGCTACACATTTTTTCTTAATATACATAGTATTCCTCCCATGTGCCGTTTTACTACAGTAACCAAACAACCTGATTATAAAGTTGATGTTTATTGATTTCTATAAGGCAGTTATTCATTATTTAGAACTTTCAGTTTTTATTTCTGAAGATTTTTTTGTTTTAGATTTTATTGTTTTTACTTCTCTTTTCTTTACAGGAGCATATTTTAAATAAATTACAGATAACGGTGCAAGTGTTAATGAAATGGAATCATCAAAGCCATGCATAGGATATGCTTTGGTTTTAAATGATTTTTCAGTAATTCCGTAACCTCCGAATTCTGTTGAATCAGAATTAAATACAAGCTTATATCTTCCTTTTTTAGGAACTCCTATTTTATAGTCGTTACGTTCAACAGGCACAAAATTACATACAGCAATAATTTCATCACCATTATCGTCCATTCTTCTGAATGCAATTACACTTTGCTTATAATCGTCATTTGAAATCCATGAAAAGCCGTTCCACGAATCATCATCCTGCCATAAAGGAGAATTTTCAAGATAAAATTTATTAAGCTTTTCATTAAAAAGAAGCATTTGTTTATGTTCTGTTTCATCAAGTAAAAACCAATCAAGCTGTGACTGATAATTCCACTCACGCTTCTGCCCGAATTCCTGCCCCATAAACATTAACTTTTTGCCCGGATGTGCCATCATATAGCACATAAATGCTCTCAATGAACTGAATTTTCTATCATATTCGCCCGGCATCTTTTCCAGCAGCGAACATTTACCATGCACAACCTCGTCATGAGAAATAGGCAAAATGTAATTTTCTGAAAAGCAGTAGAAAAATGAAAAGGTAAGCTTATCGTGGTTAAAGGCACGATAAATTGGGTCAAGAGAGATATATGAAATCATATCATTCATCCAGCCCATATTCCACTTGAAATTAAAACCAAGACCTCCGATGTCAGTTGGTTTGGTTACCATAGGCCATGCCGTTGATTCCTCAGCAATCATCAAGACATCAGGATGCTTTAGAAATGCAGCCTCATTGAGTCGTTTCAGGAATGAAACTGCCTCAAGATTTTCATTTCCTCCATAAATATTTGCACACCACTCGCCGTCACGCCTGTCATAATCAAGATAAAGCATTGATGCAACTGCATCCACACGAAGTCCGTCAATATGAAATTCATCAAGCCAATAGCATGCACTTGAAATCAGAAACGAGCAAACTTCGCCCTTGCCGTAATCAAATACTCTTGTCCCCCACGCTTTATGCTCTTTTTTGCACTCATTTGAATATTCATAACAGCAGGAACCGTCAAATTCATACAATCCGCTTGCATCCTTTGGAAAATGTGCAGGAACCCAGTCTAAAATTACGGAGATATTATTTTCATGAAACAAATCAATCATTTTACGAAAATCATCAGGAGTTCCGTACCTTGAAGTAGGTGCAAAATAACCTGTAACCTGATATCCCCATGAGCCGTCAAACGGATACTCTGTCAGTGGCATAAATTCTATATGTGTATATGACATCTTTTTTAAATAAGGTATAATTTCCTCAGCAAATGTCACATAATTAAAATAACTTCCGTCATCATTAATTTTCCAGGAACTTAAATGTACCTCGTATATATTAACAGGACTTTTATATATTACCGATTTCTTTTTGTTTTTTATCCATTCCTTATCATTCCATTTATAAGTACTTTCATATATCTTTGAAGCTGTACCGGGTCTTGTTTCAAAATGTGCCGCATAAGGATCTGATTTCATTAAAAATCTTCCGTCTGACGTTTCTATACTGAATTTATATATATCATATTGTTTTAGCTTTGAAACAGTTGTTTCCCAAACGCCGTCAGCAATAAGCGACAATGGGTTTGCGTTTCTATCCCAATTGTTAAAATCTCCAACAACTGAAACCGAAACAGCATGAGGTGCCCATACTCTGAAAACAAAGGACTTTGTTCTTCCTTTTTTTATGGAGTGAACTCCGAAAAATTTATATGTTTCATAATTTTTTCCCTGATAAAATAAGTAAAGCGGAAAGTCATTTTGATTTGAATTGTTATACGAAGCCATACTATTCCCCCTTTTCATATTTATTATTTTATCAGAAAATGAAGCATTATTCAAGTCTTTTTGGCATATCAACAAAAATTTCAGATATTACACTAATTTCATTTGTGTATTTTAGTGCGTTTTGCTGTATTTTTAAATAAAAAATACAGATGCTTTGTTAAATTCACAAAAATATAAGTCTTCAACTCTAATGCTATTTTTAAAATATTTTAGTCAACACCGCACAAATATTGCAAATGTTATTGTTATGTTAGTCTTACCTATATTATGTTGATAATTCATTCTTTGAGAACCTGTCTGTTCACAAAAAACATATACTCGCAAATTCTTTTTTAATTTCCGAAAAATTTTTAAATATGCTTGAAATATTAAAATAAATAGGTTATAATATACATAAGCAGTATAGAACAAGTCTTTAGACACGCTGTATGCCATAAGCTTCAATTTTTTGATTAACCCACTGTATCTATGAAGCAAATCACTTTAACAGGGAGGCTGAATTAAATGTTTGATAAAACCATGACTTTTTCCGTAAATGAGGATAAGGAAGCTGAGCTTAAAAAAAATCTTACTATTGTTTATGACGCTTTAACTCAAAAAGGCTACAATCCGATTAATCAAATTGTAGGTTATATTCTTTCCGAAGATCCGACATACATAACAACATACAATAACGCAAGAAGCCTTATTCGTCATATTGATCGTGATGAGCTTCTTCAGGTTCTCGTGCGTTCTTACCTAAATCAATAAAGTTAACAGATATTTAATGACGGTGTTTAATTCAGTAAACACCGTTTTTTATTTTGAATATTAGACCTTGTTCTTACAATAAATTCCACTGATATAATTGATTTATCTGCTTATAATACTAAAGCAGCGGAAAGCTGCAATCAGCATTAAGGAATTTTGATTTATGAAAAAATTAACCTTAACTACAGCCGCAGCTGCAGCAATACTGTGCCTAAACAGTTTAACTGCATTTGCTACCGACACTACTAAGCATGGCTATGGTCAAGGGACTGCTGTTGATAATTTAAATCGTCCTACAGGAGCAATCGAATTCAACTCACAGTACAGCGGAATTGATGCCTACGCTTTATCTGAAGCTGAAAACAGAATAATCCTTACTTTTGACCAAGGCTATGAAAACGGATATACAGACGATATTCTTGATGTTCTGAAAGAAAAAAACGTCACTGCAATTTTTTTCCTGACAGGTGACTATGCCCGCAAGGAAAAGGATCTTGTTAATCGAATGATAGCAGAAGGACACGTTCTTGGAAATCATGGTATGAAACATGCAAGTCTGCCAACACTTACAGAGGTTGAAGCAGAAGAAGAAATAATGTCACTTCATCAGTTTGTATTGGACGAATATAACTATGAAATGCAGTATTTCAGATGTCCTTGCGGAGAATATTCGGAAGAGTCACTTGAGCATTTGCAGAAACTCGGTTATAAAACACTGTTCTGGAGCTACGCTTATGTGGACTGGAAAACTGACAGTCAGCCGTCAGCCGGCGAAGGCTTTGAAAAGCTCACAGAATCGGCTCATGGAGGAGAAATACTATTGCTTCACTCCGTATCTCAGACAAATGCTCAGATTTTAGGTGACGTTATAGACAATTTCCGTCAGCAGGGTTTTGTTGTATAATAAAAAATGCAGAGAACCGGTTAAGGTTCTCTGCGTTTTATTACATAATATATCAAACCAAATAGCATTCTTTTAGTAACCGTTCTTCAAACTTATCACGAGGAAGCGGCTTATCAAAGAAATATCCCTGAGCCTGTTCGCATTTTAGCTGTTTAAGATAATTTATCTGTTCAATTGTTTCAACACCCTCAGATATTACCTCTAATTTAAGTTCCTTTGCCATAGAAATTATATTTTTAAGTATAACCTTTTCACGCTCATCATTTACTTTTTCATCGGCAATGAAAGATTTATCCAACTTCAACACATTAAAGTCCATATTTTTAAGCATATTTATTGAAGAATAACCTGTTCCGAAGTCATCAAGTGAGGCACTGAAGCCGTTTTCTTTGAGCTGTTTTAACAAATCCCTGAATTTTCGATCATTTTCCATACAGCAAGTTTCAGTGAATTCAATTTCAAGGTATTCAATAGGCGTATCATACTTTTTGGCAATACTTTTTATTCGTTCTATAAATCCCGGAGTTTCCAGAGTTACCTTTGAAAAGTTTACTGAAACAATTACAGGTTTAATCCCATTGTCAATCCAGTTACGAATTGAATGACATACCGACTCGTAAACATAAAAATCAATCTCATATATCATTCCGTTTTGCTCAAAAATAGGTATGAAAGACATAGGAGGCATTATTTTGCCGTTTTTCATCCATCTTGTTAAAGCTTCTGCTCCGACTATATGATAATTTTCAAGACTTACCTTAGGCTGAAAATAAACCAGAAATTCACCGTTCTCCAATGCAGGCTTCAAAGAACTTTCCAGTATTTTACGCTGTTCAAATGCAATTCGACTTTCATTTGTATAGTAAACTATATCAGCATCACGTTTTTGTCTGGTAAATCCGAAAGCAATACTTGCATTTTCAATAATTTCTACTGCATCACGAACATTAGGCTCTATCATATAAATTCCCATTCTGAAATTAATTTCAAATTTAAAGAATATATCATTTACATTTATCTCACATGAAAGATTATTTATTTTTTCAATTCGCTGTTCAATATTTTCCTTTCTTACAAATACAAAGAAATTATCACCGCCTGTTCGAGCAAAAGTTTCATTTTCGTCCAAAATCAGACGCAAGCTGTCTACAACGGTATGCAAAACAGCATTGCCTCTTTCAAAGCCTACCTTTGCATTAATTGATTTATATCGTTTTATATTCATAAAAATAACTGCATATTCGCTTAATTCCAATGTATTTCTGATACCGTTAAGCTTTTCTTTAAAGCCTATTGTATTCAAGCATCCAAATCTTATATCATGAGTTTGAGCATATTTTGCTGTTTCCATACTCGAAAATCTGTTCATATATGTATGCAGAGTTTCTGAAACAAAACGTAAAGCCTTTTGCTTTCTCGGTGATAAAGCAACACTTCCGCTGCATCTGTATATTTTATAAATATATACTTCATCTAAAATAGAATGCATTGTATATTCTTCAAATGGTGTATCTTCATCGATTTCATAATTTACAGAATACAAAACCTGAGGAGTTTCATAATGTCCCCTCTGTATTCTTCTCAAAGTTACGCCACATATATCAAAATCATCAGCAATAAGTGAAAATGCACTCTGAGTAATATCAAGAGTCTGAAAGTTATAGAACATAATATCAACAAACTTAAACAGCCTGTCCATTAAGCTGATAAATTGTGCTGCATAATTTTCATCTGTTTTTGAATCACCGATCAATGAATCAGATGATATACGAATCTGATTTCCATTTTTTATATTTCCAGGCTGTTGATGAAGGTTTTTAAACAGGTCTTTTTCTGCTTCGGAAATAAGACTTCTGACATTAATTCCATTTTCAGGATAATTAGATATTCCTATATTTACATTAACAGAACAACATTTTTGTGAATCAATATCACTTGTTCTCACAAATCCGATAATTCCGTCACAATCGGCTTTAATCAGATCCTTTGACATTTTTCTTTTTGATAAGAGGAAAAAACGTTCCTTGTCACGTCCGATAATATAATCGTTGCTGTATAATTTCCTTAACGATTCAGCAAATCTTCTTATATATGCATCCGCATACTCATATCCAAGGTATTCTTCAACTGAAGCTATGTCAAGTATTTCAGCAATAATTAAAATTCCGTTTTTATATGTATCATTTTCAAGCATAGGAGTGGATTTAGCACAAAAACCGTTAAAATTAAGCAATCGGGTTAAAGAATCTGTTTCAGCAGTTTCTTTAATACTTTCAATAATACTTTTTTCATGATTAATATTATATATTCTTCCAATGATGCATGTTATTCTGCCGTTTTCGTCTATGCTTTTGCAATCGGCACGATACCAGCATAAAGAATTTTCAAAAAATGATGAACGGAATTCAATTGATGATTTTTTTGACATTATAAAAAGCTGTCTGAAAAAATGCAGAAATGTATCAACATTATCTTTGGCAATAACATCATTTTTATAAATTTCTGACATGAAATCATTAATTGTCTGATCAGATTTGAATAGTCCGTTTTTTGCACCGATAAAAACTAATATATCCTGTTTTACATCATACTTAAAAAACTGTTCTTCTGCAACAGCAGTATAAATATCCAACATTTCATGCGGTAAATCAAAATTCTCTTTTTGAACTGAATTATCTGTATTATTTATCATGCAGTCATTCATATTTCTCATCCTTTCTGCATTGCTTTTTAAGGCAATCCCCTACAAAACACGCAACTATGCCTTAAATTTATTCGACCAAAATTTTGTCATATTTTTTATTATTATAGCATATACTGCTGATTTAGTCAATGAGATTATATGAACAAATCCGCTTTTCTTTCCGTCAAATAGCGTATTGACGGGCTTTATCAGCATTCGTGGTAGATACATATAATGCGAAAATCGTCTTTTTTTCTACCAACTTTTCTACCAAAATCGCTCTTTTTCGTTCTCTTTTTCTCGCTATTTATTTTTCGACATTATATTTTATAATGTTGATGTTTGCGATTTGCCCGTAGCTGGGGGCGTATCGCTTTTCTTTTTTCTACCGCCAGCCCTTTTCGGTGCAGGCTCATCTGTTGTTTTTGCTGTGTACTTCGTGCTTGCAGTTTTTTTGTCCGAGGTCTTTTTTGCCGCAGGCTTTTTGCTTGCCGACTTCTTCCTCGTTGACTTCTTCTCAGGCGCAGGCTCAACAGTTTCCGCAGGAGCTTTCGTCTGCTCTAATGATTCACCGTCAAGCACCCTTGCGATTGTCTCCGCAGAAACGACTTTAGCGTTATACTCCAAGTGACTATAAAGGTTCGCCGTGATCGTATAGTTGCTGTGTCCAAGCCACTCCTGAATCGCCTTCATCGGCACATCGTTCGCAAGAAGCAAACTGGCACAAGAATGTCTCAAATCATGGAAACGCAGATGACGAAGTCCTGCTTTGGTAATGACATAATGGAAACGAGATGTCACATACTCAGGAGCAATCAGTTTGCCGAAGCTGTCACGGCAGACAAAGCCTTCAAACTCTTTGTCATACGATCTGCCGCTGATCTTCTTGAAGTGGGCTTCAAGCTCCTTCCTCTCCAACAGCATTCTTTCGATATGCGGAATCAGAGGGAGCGTTCTCCTTGTGGAATTGGTTTTCAGTCTGTTCTCCACATAGAGCTTTCTTTTACCGCTGCCGTCATAGTCGCTTACGACCTTACGCTGAATGGTGATCGTTTTATTGGTGAAGTCGATCGCATCCCACCGCAGTCCCAGCACCTCGCTTCTTCTCAGCCCATAATAGGCTGCGATATGCACGATCAGTTCCAACTTATCGTCCTTGAAAACCTCAAACAATTTACTCAGCTCGTCCTTGTTATAGAATGTGGCTTCATAACGCTCGGCTCTCGGAACAACGAGTTTATCCATCGGGTGTACTGGAATGTACTCCATTCTAACAGCATAAGCTAATGCGGAGTGAATTGCAAGGTAATACTGCTTTGCACAACTGCCCTTGCAGCCCTCATCGAGCTTGTGATTGAGAAACTCCTGCACATGGGTATATCTGAGTGTGCCGAGTGTCAGATCGGGATAATGCTCATCGAGGTACTCTACAAAACGCTTATTTGCACTTCTGTATGAATTGAAAGTGGTTCGGGCAAGATTCTGTCTCACAGCCGCCAGCCATTGCTCGATATAAGCACTCAGCTTCAGCTTCGCTTCGGGAGTATCCGCATAAACTGCATACGGCTCACGCACCGCAGATTTTCTTGCCGACTTCAGCTTTTCGAGTTCACCTGATCTGTACTGTTCGTCAAACTCCGACACAATCTGATCGACCGCTTCTTTCAGAGCCTTCTTCGTGCATTTTTCAGGCAGACCTGTTGTCACCCACTTACGCTTACGCTTTCCTGTGCTATCCTTGTAGTCAAAAACAACATACTGTTTTCCGTTTTTAGCGGAAGTGATGAATGTATAAGGCAGACTTGCTTTCACTTTTTTATCCTCCTTCGATTTGAAAGCGGTAGAAGTCTGCTGTTGACTCTTTGATTATAGCGCAGAACCAAATATAATGCAAGACTTTATGACCGCAGTTCTCTATTTTCGGCGCTGTGACCGGATTTTAACCCTTGTTTTTGTGCGCAATGAGCGCGTCGATCACATCTTCTTTCAGCACCCTGATGTGCCGACCACAATGCTCGATCTTTTGAAGCTCGCCCCTTTGTATCATACCGTAGACACGGGTAGGCTTGAGCTTCATGATCTCGCAGACTTGCCTATATCGTGTAGAGCTGTACCACAGAGAAGCAGCTCTCGGTCAAGGTTCGTGTATACTCCGCAGAGAGCATCGGCAGCCTTGACCATACGATAAGAGTGGTACAGCAGACCGCCCCTGAGATTGTGGTGCATCGAGATAGCGGCCGAGGAAGTCATGTAGCTGTCCTTATACTTTGTCAGTATCTTCAATGCAAGATCGGACAAGGGCGTATAATTGCCGTCATAGTCATTTGCAGTGCTTTCGATCAGACTGCATATCTCATTATACATCAAATCCAAGTCCACAGGCGGGAGCTTCGTGAAGTCATTGACCGTAAGTGTGCTGTCTGCTGTCGGTCTGATTTGGACTATCTTGAAGCTCTTTGAACCTTGATACTCAGAAACCGACAGTTCTGCATCAGCGATCGTGTTCTGTCTGATACCGAGGGACGCAAGGCTTTCTGCCGAAGCATCGAACATCATAGCCGTGACTTCCGAAAAGCCGTCTTTCAGCGATACTCTCACGAATGTGTTGCCGTTTCGTGCAGTATTCTCTGCGATTGCAGACACCAGCACGGGACGGTTAATCGTACTGCCGATTTGAGCGTAAGGGTAAAAAGTTCCGCGTCTTCCCATCCGGTGTCAAAAATGGTATAATGGAATCCTAAGCAAGTCATTGGACTTCTTTAGACCGCTTGAGACAGTCTAAATCAGTCCAATGGACTAATTTGGAGTATTTTAGACTGACACGAGGAGGAATCGGTATGCAATCGGAAACCACAACAGCAATCACAGCAGTGAAACAGGATGTACGCCTGCGGGAATGGGCGGAACAACTCGAAGCACAGCAGGCAAGCGGACTGACTGTCCCGCAGTGGTGTGCGGAGAACGGAATCAAGACCAAGAGCTTCTACTACCGACTGCGAAGGGTCCGGGAACAGTATATCCAGTCTGCACACGCCGTCGTTCCGCTGACTGTACCGCAGCAACAAAGTGCAGATATCCGGATCGAGAAGAACGGTCTGCATATCTCACTGCCGACCAATATTACGCAGGATACACTGCTGGCATTGGTGAATGCGCTATGCTGAACGATCTGCCTGCCGGTCAGCAGGTCTATCTGATCACCGGATATACCGACCTTCGCCGCTCAATCGACGGACTTGCATCAATTATACAAGGTCAGTTAAACCTTGATCCGTTCAGCACCGCCCTGTTTCTGTTCTGCGGCAGACGGCGGGATCGCATCAAATGTCTCCTCTGGGAATCAGACGGGTTTCTTTTGCTTTACAAAAGGCTAGACAACGGCTGTTTTCAATGGCCGCGCAGTGAGATGGAAGCAAAACTGCTTACTCCGCAGCAGGTCAGATGGCTGCTGGAAGGGTTGAAAATTGAACAGCCGAAGGCAATCCGTGAAGGAAAACCGGGCGCATTATATTGATGATAAAAGCAAGGAAAATCGGCCATTTTCCTTGCTTTTTTGCGTGTTTAATGGTATAATATAAGCAGGAAATAACGAACGGAGGAGTGCGGTATGTCTGAGCAGAATGCAGTACGAAATGAACTGTCATTGGCGCAGGAAAATGCTGCGCTCCGTTCGCGTGTTGCAGTCCTGGAAGAAGAACTTGCATTGATTCGGGAACAGTTAGCATGGCTGAAAAAACAGGTTTTCGGACGCAAAACAGAGCAATCCTCTGTTATCATGGATAACGGTCAGCAGCTTACGCTGTTTCAGGAAGAACAGGGACAGTCTGCAAAAACCGCCGAAGAAACCATAACAGTTCCGGAGCATAAGCGCAAGAAAAAGCGTACACACGATGACTGGATGAGTAAACTGCCTGTCGAGGAGATCGAGCACAAAGAGGAACACCCGATCTGCGAAAACTGCGGTGCAGAGATGAAGGAGATCGGCAAGGAAAAGGCTTATGATGAACTGGTCTTTACCCCTGCAAAATACCATATCCGCCGTCATATCGTATATACCTATAAATGTCCGGAGTGCGGTGAGTATCCGGAAGATTATGACAACGAAACTGATCACATTGAAAGCTGCAATATCCGTCGGGCATACTATCCGAAGCCGATGATTCCGGGCAGCTTCTGCTCGCCTGAACTGCTGGCGCACATCGTCTATGAAAAATATGCAAAGGCGGTACCGCTGCACCGGCAGGAAAAGGATCTGGCGTCGAAGCATATACCGCTGCTGAAAGCAACCATGTCAAACTGGATTCTGACCGCAGCGGAGAAATGGTGCCTGCCGGTCGTAGAGAAAATGCATGATCTGCTGCTGACCAGTTCTGTGATCCATGCTGATGAAACGCCGGTTCAGGTTCTGCATGAGGAAGGCAGGAAAGCAACGACCGAATCAAAGATGTGGGTGTATTGCAACGGCAAAATGAATGACCGCAGCATCGTCATTTTCGATTACCAGCCGACCAGAAAGGGCGAGAATGTGCAGGCATTTCTGCAAGGATTCACCGGCTATCTGGTACGGGATGGATACAGTGGGTATCATAAGGTGAAGGGCGTAAAACACTGCGGATGCCTGATCCACTGTCGGAGATATTTTGTCAATGCGCTGCCGAAGGAAAAGAAAGCGCATCCCTCATCGGTTGCAGCGGAAGCGGTCAGATACTTTGACAGAATATATCATGAGGAAGGTCTGCTGGTTAATATGACCGCAGATGAACGATACAAAGAGCGTCTGGTAAAGATCAAGCCTTTGCTGGACGAGCTTTTTGCGCGGCTTGAAACGGTACAGGTCAGCGGAAAGAGTGCGCTTGCGAAAGCAGTGCGGTATGCGCTGCATGAAAAGCCGTTCTTCTACACTTTTCTGCAAAACGGCAATGTGCCGCCGGACAACAACCGGGCAGAGAACGCGATCCGACCGTTTGCGATCGGTCGCAAGAACTGGCTTTTCAGCAATACAGCGAACGGCGCAAAAGCAAGCGCAGTGCTGTATTCGATCGCTGCCACAGCTCAGGCAAACGGTGTGAATACAGAGCAGTATCTGACGGAACTGTTCTCGCAGCCTGTCGGGACGATCATTTTACCACTTAATACATGATAGTTCTTTACCGCAAGGCGTCGATTGTATGTCGCATACCGTCAATGTCAAGACGGGGGAACCCATATGATAATGCTTTAGCTGAAAATTTCTTTTCTATTCTCAAAACAGAGTGTATTCACAGGACTAAGATCAAGACGTTCGCTGAAGCGAAACAACTGATTGATGATTTCATTTATTATCATCAGCGTGTTCAGTTAAAGACAAAACTGACTCCGCTTGAATTGCGAAGCCAGTTTGTTGCTTAATTTTATTTGCCATAGGGGCTTTTTGTGCTGTACGCACAAAATGGGTCGGTTCAACTCTGAGGGAGGGCTTGCTTATTGGGGGGATTCGTTTAGGGTGGGTTTATTGACAAGCTGAAAAGGAGAACCGTACGGTTCTCCTTTTCTTTTTATTTCTGCGAAATCGTAATCGTGTACTGATCATCCACAAGTTCGCCGATTTCAATTTGCAATCCGGTTTCCACCGTCTGATTGCCGTTCTCATCATACCAATGGAAGCCCGCAATCGAACCATCGACCACATCGCCCGTGCGGTACATATTATCCACCTCACGGTCATCAATGATACGAAGCAACCGTCTTCCGGCATCATTGTTTGTAAACTCTGAACCGCTGGCGTACTTGTAAGCAACCCACCAACCGTTATCATGCAATGTCGCATCCACATGATACACACGAATGCCGCTTGCCATCATCTGCCACCAGCCCGGCTGACTATTGTTTCTATCCTCCGTCGTGTATTCAATCAGCATGTATTCGCTGTGATACCGGGCATCCAGATCACCGCACGGAATCAGTACGACATTACCAGCATCCGTCTGTGCATTTGCCAGTGTAAACGACTGCGTCCCCATTGCTGCATCATAGACCTGAATCTGATTTTCACGGTACCAGCCCAGCTGCAGCTTTGAAACACAGCTCATATCCGTGGTCGCATCCACATCCATCATCTCGCTGCCAGCTGTACCATGCATACCTTCTGTGTCCGTGCCATGATACAAATAGTAATCCGGCAGACCCATACAATGCCCCATCTCATGCAGCACTGTACTGTTAAAACCGTAATAATCCGTCGGTCCGCCAATCTGTGAATTACTTGTGATTAGATGTCCCATCAGCATCCCATCCACAGAAAAGTTGTAGTCATCCACCGGTCCCGCACAGGGCCACCAGTTACTATCACCAGCCGCTTTCGGTACAGAAACCAGCGTCGCATCAATGAATCCGTCCCCGTTTCCATCAAATGCAGAGAAGTCCACCCATGCATCCAACGCCTGATAGATCTCCTTTGCCAGACCTATTCTGCCGCTGACGCCGTCGTATGCCGCCACAGGATTCTGTGCCGTGTAACGGAACGCACGTCCCTGCAGCTGCATCGCCCCCTTAGAAGATCTGCCATAAAACGCCGACATGCTGTCAAAAGGATAGTTCGTATCCGTTGTATCCTCCGCACCGAATGCAATCTCTTCAATTTGTTCTACCGTCGGTGTAAATTCATATTGGCAATCCGGGAAGTCCACATAGAAAATCACCAGATTCGCCTCCCCCTGTGAGGGCAGATACTTCTTCACATCATTAATCGGTGCATCAATAAAATCAGCCGTTTCGTCATTCCACTGCCAAACCCAGGGCTCATCCCCCTCTATGACGTTGCGTCTCATAATTACCAAATCGAAGACATCTACCACACCATCCTGATTAACATCCCCCGTCGTCAGGTAACCGCCATCGACCTGAAAGCCATCGGAACCTCCAATCCCGATATACCGGTCTGACACATAATACGCATTTTCCTTCGTCAATCCGGATATTCCAAGCAGATGATTCCGCATCAGCACAAGATCCTCCCGTGTCACAGCACCGTCCGCATTCAAATCCCCCATACAGCCGATATGCTGCCACTCTGCCGCCGCTTGCAGCGGCAATACAGACATGCCAACCAAAGCCACCGTCAATCCCGACAAGAGCCGATTCCAAAATTTTCCTTTCATACATTCCAACTCCTAGTCCATTTTTCATTTCCTGCTTGCATTACACACATTTTGTCGATAACCGCCCAGCCCGTGACTTTCACATCAATGTGGTCATACGGCCAGTTTTCGTAGCCTTTGAGCCAGTCTGTCCATGCGTTAATGCTGTTTGACAGCATTGTTTCAAACTGCTTCCGCTGCTCATAGGTGACTGTCCGGTAGGACTGCCATTTCACGACATAATTGATCGTGCCTTTTCCCGCGACGATCTGGTCAAAAACCGTATTGCGGCGGACGGTGGACCGCTCCCGCTCGATGCGGTTTGTCCAGATCCAGTCTGCCGCATACTGATAATCAGCCGGCAGATCAGAAATGCTGCTCGCAGATGCCGTGAAGGAGACTTCCTGCCGGAAAGACGGTGCTCTGATGCCGTTCAGGCACAGTGCTGCCGAAAGCAGCGCCGAGATTGCTTTTTTGTTTCTCATGATATCCTCCCTGATAAAACCTCTTTTTTTACCGGCAGTGAAAACGGGAAGGGGAACCGCTTATCCTGTCGGCTTTTGTCTGTCATTCTGCATCTTTTCTTTTTGATGCATTTTCTTTTTCTTCTATCAATATAGCATATGATTGCAGAATCATCAATAGCATTTCGTATTCAAAACCTTGCATTTTTGGCACGAAAAAACTCCGCCGTTTTCCGGCGGAGTTTTTATCAGAGGTTACGGATTGTTACTTGGTTTTGCGGTACTGTGTCGGGGTCATGCCCTCCTCTTTTTTGAAGGCGCGCATGAAATTATAGTAATCGTAGCCGCATTGTTCTGCAATATCAGGCAGAAGGAGAGCGGTTGTGAGCAGAAGCTTTTTTGCACGGTTCAGACGGCTTTTCTGCACATCCTGCATGAATGTGACACCAAATACTCTGGTGTAGATCTTATGGAAATAGGATTTGCTGATGTTCAGCTGTTTGCAGCAGAGATCACCGTTCCAGTCCGTTTCCGGGTGCAGAAAAATCTCTCTGCGGAGCGCCAGCAGTTCACTGTAATGCAGATACTCCGAAACCTGGTTTTGCGTACTTTCATTGATTTTTTCGAGCATCTGCCGTATTTCCGATTCAACTGCATCAGCGCTAGCTGCGGCACCGTCAGGCAGAACCTTTGTCTCTGCTTTCGCATATACCATGTACTTTTTTTCTTCTGCAACGCTTTTGTTCCATGCGGCTTCCATGATCTGTTTCAGATAATCCTGCATTCTTTTCTCCGGTTCGAGACAACTGCCGATGATGACAAAGCTCTTCTGATCGACTTTGAAAACCTTTTCCTTGCCATTACAGCATCTGGCAAGAACCTCCGCAAATGCCGCAAGATACCAGTCACTCTCGACCGAACCGGCTTCGTTCTCGATCTGCCGCAGTCCGCCTGCCAAAACAGCAATCAGATATATTTGTTCCTTATTTGCGCCGGCGGCATCCCGCATTTCCGTCCACATATCCTTGCAGTTCGCGAACAGGTACAGACCGGTCAGATCGTCTCTGGACTGTGTAAGCTTTTCGCGGTAGAGAAGCCGTTTCAGTTCATTCTGCGTATACAAAAATTTCAGCGCATTATTCACTTCGCGGCAGAAGCGGATATAATCCATATTGAAATCATCAATGCAGTCGTTGACCTCCAGCGCGATATAACCGAAGCACTGATCCTGAAAATGAACCGGCAGGAAAAATGCCGCGGTGATGCTCTCTTTATCGAGTGACGCAGGGAGCATCTGCTCCTGCGGAAATGTCAGTTTGCTGCCCTCCGAGCCGACCAGATACATTGTATCGGAGTAGCCGGCGGTGCGGTATGCGTTACCGCCGTCCGTCTGCATCCTGGAATCCCAATCATCGCAGAGACAGAGATACAGCCGTTCTGTATCAAAGCGGCTCGGATGCATGAACTTATACTGCATCTCAAACATCCGGAGAATCAGTGCGTTCAGCGTTTCCGCCTCGTAAAATGCAGCAGAAACCGAGCAGTCGAGAATGTCCTCCTCTGCCATAATCTCATCGTAAACCTGCGAACTGATATTTTCATTCTGCGAATTGCAGCCGCAGCTTTCGCGGCGCATGAAAATGCCTTTTTCTGTTTTGCAGGGTGCGATGGAATCTCCGGTCATTGCTTCATACAGCCTGCACATTGCCCGCCTGCCAAGCATTTCCTGCGAGGGATGATAGGTCGTGATCGCCGGAACGTGCAGACGCGCCTCGGTAAAGCCGTCATATCCCGTGATAAGAATATCATCTGGCACAGCAATGTGATGCGCTGTCAGTGCGTCGCAAAGTGCAATCGCCATATTGTCATTCGCGCAGACAACGGCATCGGGCATCGGTCTTGTACCGTCTGCAAATTCATCCGCCAGTTTCTGCGCGGTATGAATCCAGAAATCGCCGTATATGACAGCATCCTCGCTGACCGGCAGCCCCGCGGACTGCATTGCCTCTGTGAACCCTGCGGCTCTGCTCAGTGCGACGGCATTCCCCGCAGGACCGGTCAGGCACAGCAGATTCCGGCAGCCGTGGCCGTAGATCAGATGCAGCGTGATCTCTGCCATTTCGCTTTTGTCGTCATACCAGACCGGAATGCCCTTGTCCTCTTCAATCCCGATGCGTACAACCGGTTTCGTGCAGTTTTCAGCCAGAAAGCGGTCGATATACCGATGAAAATCGCCCGAAGCAAAGGTATACGGCGCATAAACAATGCCGTCAAGCTGTGAAAAACCGATCGCATGAAACAGGTTTTTCTCGCCGGATTTCACCTTTTCGTTGTAGCATTCCTCGTTCAGCGTGAAGATCATCGTGCTGTAACCGAGCAGCCGCGCCTGTTCCAGAATGCCGGACAGCAGCCGCTTGTACAGCTTTTTGTAAATGCACCCCATGATAATGCCGATGTACTTTTTGCGTGCCATTTCTATCCCCCCTGCACTCAGTATACCATGTCAGTGCTAAAAATGCAAGGTTTTGGAGAGATAAATTTCAGATGCCTTGATTTATGCAGGCGTTAGTTTAATTATTTCATCTAGGAATTGCTGCTTGCTTTTGATTTTAAATCCTTCCATGGTTTTCTCCTAAAAAATAAGAGAGCGTAATGCTCTCTTGAATATGTGAGTACTTCTTCGAATCCCGCCGCGCGACGGGAGGGTAGTGAACATCTAAACGGCATTGATGAAAAATTCACTGCACTCTAGATATTGCGATTACCTTGGATTTTCTTGAATTATACTTTGTTTTTGGCAAAGTATATAAGATATCAACAAGGCTACTGTATATAATCGTCTACACAGCAAATTCCTACTCACACTTTTATTATACCATATAATAGTGCATTTGTCTACTCTATTATATGAATTCCTTAGTAACAATTCTCTGTTTTATCCGATTTGACTGGGTTTCAGAGAGTTGTTGGTAGATAATATAAACGTGAATCACATTATTTTTCTACCATTTTTTCTACCAAAATCACACGTTTTTTGA
>ULWQ01026494.1_pt1 | contig 66256 bp, 121 predicted proteins | sample 1960491 | NCBI WGS metagenome assembly ULWQ01 (sample SAMEA4835816, study PRJEB28245) | human gut metagenome | biome: gut microbiome; material: fecal sample | place: Denmark | collected 2008
GGTGAAGGCAACATCCGCAAGCGCAAGGATGGACGCTGGGAGGGTCGGTATACTGCCGGGTATGACGAGAAAACCGGAAAGCGACTGATCAAGAACGTCCTCGGCAAGACGCAGGCAGAGGTAAAAGAGAAGCTGGCAAAGGCGGTCGCGGAAGCGGAAACCGTCAATGTACGACGCGTAGATGAATATACCCTCGGCACATGGCTGCAAACGTGGTACGAGCTATACGCAAAGCCACACCTGCGATTCTCGACTGCAGAATACTACCGGCGCGGCATCGAATTGCATATCACGCCGCGTATTGGCGATATTCCGCTCAAAAAGCTGACCGGACGCGATCTGCAATGGCTCTACAAAGACCTACAGGAACACGGGCGGCTCCGCGAAGCGCAGAAAGGCAAGCAACCGGGGCTGAGCGATTCGACGATTCGCGGCATCCACACGATGCTGCACAACGCACTCGACCGCGCGGTTAAGGAGCGATTGATTGTCCGAAACCCGGCAGACGACTGCATTCCGCCCAAAATCCCGAAGCACGAAATGAAGATCCTGCCGCCAGAGCAAATCAAGTCCTATTTGACAGCCGCCGACCAGCGTGGCGTCCTGCCGATGTTCTATCTCGAACTCATCAGCGGCTTACGCAAGGGCGAGCTGGTCGCGCTCCAATGGTCAGACTTGGACATTGAGAACAAAACCATCTCCGTCAGCAAACAGGCAGCGCGAAACAATGCAGGCGAACCGGACATCACACGCCCGAAAACAGAAAACTCGATCAGAAAAATCTCAATCCCGCAGGATGCCGTCGATCTGCTAATCGCGGAGCATCAGAAGCACCCGAGCAACCCGTGGATGTTCCCATCACCTAAAACGGGCGAGATGTACCACCCGGACTCGGTGGTCAACATCCACAAGAAGATCCTAAAGGATGCAGGGCTGGAACACCTGAGATTTCACGACTTACGACACACATTCGCAACCTTAGCACTGCAAAACGGCGTAGACGTGAAAACGGTATCCAGTATGCTTGGACACTTCGACGCGGGATTCACGCTAAGAACCTACACCCACGTCACACGCCAGATGCAGGAAAGCGCAGCCGAAAAGATGGGCAATTTCATGGCACAAGTGATGTAAAAGCACAGGAGCGCCGGAGGAATGCTCCAAGTCTTCCTCCGGCGCATTGTGCCTTTATTCCTTGATCGAAAGAGCCAGATGCTCGACGATCTGCTCGACCGCGTCGGTTGTCAGATACGCCCCGCTCAAACTGACATTCGCGTGTGCGGTGCAGCATTCAGCCCAAACATGACCGCTGTCCGCCGTAATCAGGAATTCACAGCCGCTTTGCGTGGTGTAATAATATGCCTCTTCATACGAGCTATCCACGATGTAGCGCTGATTACTGTTTTCCCATGCTGTATCATAGCGAAAATCAAAGCTGACATACCCCTTGCCGTCCACTGCGCCATAGAGCGCTGAGAAATAATTGCCGGTAAATGTGCCGCCTGAATCGCGCACGACATACGCAATGCCGGTTTCCGGCACAAAGCGATAGTTCTCATTCATCCACGTCAGATCCAGAGCAAACTTATCGTTTAAAAACGGAACCAGATCGTTGGGGTTCTCTGCCATATACTCCATCTTTTCTGCGCCGTCCTCGCGCGTAATGCGCCGGATGGAGAGTGCTGCGTCGCTGCTGAGAACCTCCGCAGAATCCCAACCGGAGCCTCCGCCACCGATTTTTTCTCCGTTTTTCCACTCGTCGGCGGTAATGCGGAGCGCCTCGGTCACGTCCTCTAGCGAATACGGCACATCCCCGTTCGGAAACGAGACCGCGACTGGCGTGTCGCCCTGCGGCTCTGGAATGTCGCTTTTGTCAGATACGAGGATCGAGTTGCGGAATACATAGACTGCGGTAGCCGCTGTCAGCGATAGTGCCAGCGCGACGATCAGCGCAATCGCCAAACGTGGCAAATGCTTTTTGGTTTTCATGATAGAAGCCTCCTGTTTTTCCCGGTGGGAGGCGATCTGCGCGCGGATGCGCGTTCGGCTACCGTCCGGCAGGCGAACAGAATCTGCAATACGCTTAAAATTTTGTTCCATGTCAATCCCTCCCGAGTTGTTCGTCCAACATTTTTCGCGCCCTGTGCAGGCGCATCGAAACGGCGGAAACAGAGATGTGCAGGAAACCTGCAATCTCGAAGCAGGAATATCCCTCCATGCAGTGCAGCACCACAACGAGCCGATATTTCTCCGGCAGCTCCATCACGGCACGGTAGAGAGCGTGATCCTCCGACTCGGTCGGCAAAATCAGATCGTCTAATGCATCGGGAACGAACCTTTTTGCTGCTGCAAGCTGGTTTTTACAGTAGTTTACCGTCAGCTTTGTCAAAAATGCCCGCTCCCGACCGGGATAGACGCTCAGTTTCTGCTCCATCAGCTTGCAGAAAACCGCCTGCACCGCATCCTCCGCGTCATGCGGCGAACGCAGATACCCGAGCGCCACACGATAGACACTGTCGGCATATGTGTCATAGAGCGCCAGCACCTGTTCTCGTTTCATCTGTCTGTTTCTCCATTTCTTTGAGGCCTCATAGATATAACAATTCAGGAGCTCAAAACAGCACATTGTTTCAAAAAATTTTTGGATATGTCAAATATAACGTACATTTGAGCAAACAGCAACCGCTTGCAGCAGGAAAAAGTTTACCTGAAAACACAGAGCAGCGGAGAGGATAAGACAAACATCCTCTCCGCCGCTCTTTGGACATTTCGCCGTGTGGGTCACGGTGTGGGTCAGGCAAATTCGCCGCCCGAAAATCCGAACATATAAAAGAGAAAACCGGCGAAAATCTTACGATTTTCACCGGTTTCTGGAGCTAGTGGCCGGACTTGAACCGGCGACCTGCTGATTACGAATTAGGAGCCCCAAGTAAAAAAGTCTGAAATGTTCTGAAATATCTTCAATATTCTGCAATATCTTGCGAAAAGCCTCTGATAAAGTCATACGCACTTTTGAAATTTTCGCAGTTTTTGATACAAATAAACAACTAATAAACAACCGTTGTGAATTCGTATCCATCGGTTATTGTGCTGGCAAATTCCTTTACAGCACTTAGAACGCCCTCGGAATTGTCCACAAGCAAGGAAGCATCGAACTCTACATATTGTGCAGCGTTGTCCGCACCTGAAATGCTGTAGATTTCGTTTATATAGTCACTCGAATCGAATGAGAAACAGCCGAAATTGTCCATAGCCGCATACATATCCTTTTTGGACACGGCACATAAAGCAATGCCCGAACGGATGATAAAGGTCATAAATGCGGAGTATCTTTTCCCTCCGTCAGCAGTAAACATAATACACAGCTGGTCTGGAGATTCATCTATTCTGAAAATCGGAGAGCACGAAGCAATCCTCGTAATGAGAGCAGACAATCCAGCAGATGTTTTTCTGTCGCTGATAGAAGAAATGAACTTCTCCGAAGGTGCTGATGCAAAATGGCCCACACTCATTTCTGCACCTTCTCTTCCTGATACTTTTTTATGATCAGGTCAATGATGCTTTTGTCTGATTCAGATGCAACATTGTAGGCAAAGAGCAAATTCAGGTTTTCCTGAGTTGCAGGAATATAATCACATCGATCATAGTTGCCAAGGAGCCAGTCAATCGAGACATTCAAGGTGCTTGCGATTGCACACAGATTTGTAAGGGAAGGCAGAATCTTATATTTGTTGTAGTTCAGATATCGGCAAAGCGTTGCCTGATTTACGCCTGATTTCATATAGAGATCAAGAATCGTCAGACCTCGCTGCTGCATCACTTCTGACAGCCTCGTGGAAAATGTTTTCCCAACCATTTCTTGTTTCAACATAGTAACACCTCGTTTTTATAATACATGAGTTTTTCAGAAGCGTCAACTCATTTACGCATAATTGCAAAAATATTATAGATTAACGTAATTAAATTATTGACAACCTGGTCGGGTATGCTACGATTAGTATATAGATTCCATAAAAGGAAGGAGGAGACATATGGAGACACTGGGGATTGAAGGAACGAGAATCATCAAAGGCAGACGGATCACGCTCGGATACAGTCAGCAGCAGATGGCAGAACTTATAAACAGGTCCACTTCTTCGTATACCAAGAAGGAAAGCGGAGAAGTTCCTTTCTCAATCAGCGAAGCAATTCTGGTATCTGAAAAACTTGGGCTGGATCTTGATGACTTCAACGAGATATTTCTTGGCGGCCAACTGAAGAAAGGCCGTTCCAGCATGGGCCGCGCTGGCATGGCTGTTTAATTTTCAACCTTGATTTCAGAACGGTCAATCTCATTATCTCTGAATGAAATCATGTCTTATCTATGCACTTATTCTAGCAGAAAGGCGAGGGAATAAAAATGGGACGTGGTGCTACGAAAGCGGCAGGTAATGTGTATTACCAAGCCCGAATAGAAGCAGCAAAATGGAATGGCAGCCTCAGCAGCAGAGAAGGCGCTGCCGAAGCGCTTGGGGTGTCCGTTGACACTGTGAAAAACATCGAACTTGGCCTTCACAAATGCGTACCGGTCGATCTGGTTGTACTTATGGCAGACTTGTATAACGCTCCGTATCTTCTTGGAGCGTACTGCAAAAACGAATGTCCGATTGGATGCAACTATCCGATTGCTACAATGATGACGCCGGTTGAGAGGACAACATTGAAGCTGATCAACCTTCTTGACCCTGGAAAACTCGAAGATGTGAAGCGGGAACTGATCTCCATTGCAGAAGACGGAGAGATCACCGAAGACGAGATTCCAAGTCTGCAGGAAATTCTTGAGTACGCTGATAAGCTTATCCTGGCTGCAACCGAACTCAAAATGCTTGGGTCACAAGTTATGACAGACCGCGACAGGGAGGGAAATAACAGATGAAGAAATTTCGCAGACAGATGAAAACCGTTCTTTCTGCTGTAAGCATCGTCGTACTGATGATTGTTTCTGCCATGCTCTTATATTCGAGCGTTGCTGCATCACTCAAAGCGTGCGGGATTATCAAAACGAATGAAGAGTTTTCGTCGCTGGAAACGGAGAATAAAAACGTCGGACAGTACGAGGTGTATAGAATGCCTGATGCGGAAGACACCGAGTACACGCTTGTTGAACTGGCAGAACCCAGCGACGCTTTGTCGGAGCCTGCTGAAGCACTTCCAGACGAGGAGGAACACGATGAAACCGCCGATCTCCTGCGCGAAGGCTATTTGAGCGACGAAATCCCTCTTTCATACGATTTACAGATGACGGCCAGAGATGCAGCAAAGCGGTTTGATGTTCCGTATGCGCTTGTGATCGCAATGATATGGAAGGAAAGCAGCTTTTGTGAGACTGCCTACAACGCCGAATGTTATGGACTCATGCAGGTTGCAAGCATTAACTTTGAGTGGGTCTGTGAGGACCTTGCATATCTTGACGTTGATGACATTGCGGATGACCCTGCCGACAATATTTACGCCGGTACATACATAATCAGCGGCTTTGTTCACAAATATGACGATTACAACCTGGCGCTTATGGCATACAACTGCGGTGAAACCGGCGCGTCCTGCTTGTGGAAACAGGGATACTACAGCAGTAAATACAGCAGATCAATCATCAACTATATGGAGGACCTGATCGAACAGGGGATTGCAGGGGAGATGACGTTAGATGGAACCTTCGGTTAAGGCGCAGATTATCAACATTGTGCATGCAGTGGAAGAAGAAAAGCACATTCGCTTTGATCCCGATGAAGTCGGAGAAGTGCTTGCCTACACAATGAAAAAGCTTGTCTACCTCAGAAAAGGCCCCGACTATTTCCCACTGCTTTTCAAATGCGAACTTGGAAACCATGCCATGTGGGCTGGAATTAAAGCGATTGGAGAGATGAATAGATGCCGTACAACGTCAGTTTCGGCCTAGAGCCGCCAGAACCTGCTGAGATCTGCAAGTGCAAGTTTTGCTGTGATCCGATTTGTGAGGGTGACGATCAAGTCGTTTTCAACGGAGATCACTATCACGAAGATTGTTTCGTAGAGGCTGCTCCGGAGATCCTTCTGAAAAAGTACGGAGCCGTCAAGAGTGTGGCAGGTGGCAATGATGAATGCGAAGATTGAAATCCCTCAGTTCCCTGAACTTGAATTTGAGGAACAGAAACACATTTACACGCTGCACGGGATGGAACTCCCGAGTGTCACGAAAATCATGCAGCCGCTGTCCAGCTTCATCTACTCCAGGGTAGATGCCAGAACGCTCAATGCAGCGGCGGACAAAGGAACTATCGTCCACAACGCCTGCGAGAACTTTATCAAATTCGGGATTGTTGACATTTTAGCTGGATATTCCGGATATATGGATGCTTTCCTGAAATGGCACGAGGATTATTCCCCTGAGATACTTGCTTCGGAAACACGCCTGTACCACAAAGTCATGCGGTACGCCGGAACGGCAGATATGGTCGCTATTGTAGATGGCGTTTTGACCCTGATTGATATCAAGTCAACGTACAAGCTGGAGGAGATGGCCTGTGGTGTTCAACTCGAAGCCTATGCGCAGGCATTCAAAACCGACGGGCTTGAGATTCAGGCAAAGCAAATCCTCCATCTCAAAAAAGATGGAACCTACAAAATAATGAAGTTTGAACGGTACGATCCGGAGCGATGGAGAGTATTCGGAGCATTGAAGACCGTTTACGACTATACACACAAAGCTGCGTAGGAATTGCAGCGGAAATTAACAGGAGGAAAGGACATGGAAATCATCACTGGAACGTCCGCACAGGCTCTTGACACGGAGGTTGCTCTCAGCAAAGAGGTCTATACCGTGGAAGAACATGCACGGAACATTATCATTCAGAACGAGGCGCAGTTCAAAGCAGCTGCTGAGTTCGGCAGATCAATCAAGGCAAAACAGGCACAGGTAAAAGAGTTTTTTGAGCCGATGCGGATGTCTGCAAAGAGAGCATACGATGAAGTGCTCTCCAGAAAAAAGCAGATGCTCGATCCGCTGGAGGCGGCAGAAAAGATTGTCAAACAGACAATGAGCGAGTACCGGGTGGAGGAGGAGCGGCGGCGCAAGGTAGCTGAGGAAGCTGCCAGAAAGGAAGCTGAGGAGGCCGCCAAACAGAAACTGGACGAGGCCGCTGCTTTTGAAAAGGCAGGAAACTACGAGGCTGCGGCCTACGCAATGTCAGATGCGGAAGTCATGGATGACTACGCCAAGACCGGGATCGCATATGCTGCTCCCGAAAAGACGGCAGGTGTGTCTTCAAAAAAGGACTGGGAGATCGAATCTGTTGATTCTGCTCTTGTTCCGGTATCTGTTGCCGGAATTGAAATCCGGCCCGTCGATATTAAGGCCGTACTCAAGCTTATACGAGCCACTAAGGGAGCAATTCAGATCCCCGGAATCAAGGTTAAGGAAACGAGCGTTATTTCAATCAGAAAGTAATAGAAAGGAAGCAGAAAAATGGCAGCAGAACTTACAAAAGCAGAACAAAACGCCCTTTGCGCTAGTTACGATGTCATGGGAACACACGTCGAACTTGATCTTCCGTTCGTGAAGAAATATCTGGTTCGAGGAAGATCTGAACTGGTCAGCGACCAAGAGATTGTTTTCTTCATGAACACCTGCAAACAGCTCAAACTCAACCCTACCGTCGGTGGGGAAATCTACCTCATCAAATACAGCAAGGACGATCCTGCTCAAGTCGTTATCGGAAAAGACACATACATGAGAAGAGCATGGGAGCATCCGAACTATTTATTCAAAGAGGATGGAATTGTTGTCCAGAGAGGAAACCAGATCATCCAGAAAGAAGGATGCTGCCTGTATCCTGGTGAGGCTCTGATTGGAGGATGGTGCAGAGTCCACTTCATGAGGCAGGATGTTGAGCGCACTGCATTCAAGGAGGTTGCGTTCTCTGAGTACAACAAGGGAATGGCAAACTGGAAATCGAAGCCTGCGACTATGATTAACAAGGTTGCGATTAGTCAATGTGTCAGAGAAGCTTTCCCGAAAGACTACGAAGGCGTGTACTCCGAGGATGAAATGATCGCATCTGGAGCGATACCTGCAACTGCAATCGATGACGAACCTGCTGGACCTGCTGCAGACAACACTCCTGATGATCCTGAAATCTCGCAGGAACAGAGACAGCAACTCTTTCGAACTGCAAAAGAGCATTTTGGGGCAAATGGAAATGAGATTCTCAAAGAAATCCTTGCGGATCATGGCCGCGACAGCACCGTGAAGATGCCGGTATCTATTTTCGCGGAGGTCATGGGCGATTTGCTCAAGCGCTCACTTGACAGCAAGAATGTGAATCAGGAAACCGGTGAGGTGACTGACATTGAACCGAGCGATGAATGAAAGGCTTTTTCAAACAAGAGCAGGAGGGAGCGGAAGACGTGTCAAACGGGAGGTACTTATCAGTGTATTCAACAGTTGATGGACCAAAGCTGCGCGATCTGCGCAAGAGATTAAATACTTCCTCGTTTGAGGCGTTGGGAATCCTTGTTTTCTTCTGGCTCTGGGGGCAGAACAACACGAATGAGGCCGGAGAAATCCTGAATGCCAGCGAGGAGGATATCGCCAGATACCTTTACGGCGTAGGCGTTGGGTGTAATCTTGCTCCTAATGATGTTGTTGCTGCACTTATTGAAACCGGGTGGATCGACAAGGCGGAAGGGAAACTTGTCATCCACGACTGGGAAACATGGCAGTCCGATTGGCTTTCGGCACAGGCGAGACGAGAGAAAGATGCGAAGCGGAAGGCCGCAGCCAGACGCGGAGCCGGCAGCGGGGATGAACCTGCTCCGGGAGAGGCTGACGGGAGCATTCAGTATTCGAAGCCGTTTGAGGAATTCTGGCTTGCGTATCCCCGGAAAGACGAAAAAGGCTCCGCCTACAAGAAGTACATGGCGCGGCTAAAGAATGGCTACAGTGCAGAGGATCTGCTTTCTGCTGCGAAGAACTACGCGCTGCAGTGCAAACGAAAAGGGACAGAAAGGCAGTTTATCAAGCAGTGCAAGACGTTCCTGTCTGATACGATGCCGTTTACTGACTATTTGCCGAAGAAGAAGGATGCGCCAGATGATCCAAATGGAAATCCTTATTCCAGGTGGGGGTAAAGGAAGATGCCAGACCAGTACGATTTCATGGCTCCGGTTATCAACAATGCCAGAAAGAATGCTGTGGTTAATCCGGAGGACTTCAAAGACTCTGACGGCCTGCTTGTCTGCGGGAAGTGCGGAAAGCGGAAGCAGAAGCTGATTACGCTGACCAGAAACGGAGCAGAAGTGCCGATGGTTGTTCCTGTAATGTGTAAATGCAAGTCTGACGCGTACAAGCAACAGAAGGCGCGAGACGAACAGGAAAAGGAAATGGAGGCCATCAGCAAGCTTCGCAAGGACAGTCTAATGGACAGCAGATTTCGGAGCATTTCATTTAAGAACTTTGTTCTCAACCAGTACAACGAAAAGTGCTTTAGGCTCTGTAAGCGGTATGCCACAGCGTTTGACAAGATGATGGAGAAAAACATGGGGCTGCTTATGTATGGAGGCGTCGGGACCGGCAAGACATTTGCAGCTGCCTGCATTGCAAACTATTTGCTTGACCAAAAGATTCCTGTTGTTATGATCTCGTTTATCAAATTGCTGGAAATGCTCGAAAAGAATACAGACAACGACATCATTCAGAACCTTCAATCTGCAAAGCTGCTTGTTCTTGATGATCTCGGAGCAGAGCGTAGGACAAGCTATGCACTCGAAAAGGTCTACAACATCATCGATGCACGGTATCGGTCAAAGCTTCCTGTGATACTCACCACAAACCTTACAATGGACGAAATGATGGATGCCGAAAGTATGCAGTATGAGAGAATTTATGACAGGATTTTCGAGATGTGCTATCCACTTGAGTTCAAAGGAATGAGTTGGAGAAAGAAAGCGGCATTTGCAAAATCCAATGAAATGGAGAAATTCTTGAATGGGTAACAAAGAACTTATAACTGGGGAACTGCTCATATCCGACAAGAATGATCGGAACACGGTGGCTATGATTCTCTTCAAGAACGGATACAGCGTCACTCCAAAACGCCGGCGCCGATCTGCGAAGACTTACTACGATTATCTGGAGTATTCGGCCCTTGCCAGGAAAGAGGATCAGGCCGATGCGTGATTATCAAAAGAAGGTGCGGTTCACTGTACTTGGCGAGCCACAGGGTAAGGGCAGACCGAGATTCCGCAATACCGGGAAGTTTGTTTCTACCTATACGCCGGATAAAACTGCAAGCTATGAAAACCTTGTTAAAGTCGAGTACCGACGCCAGTGTGGGAGCTTCAAGTACAGCAAGGAAACCCCTTTGGATGTCAGAATTACTGCATACTATTCAATCCCCAAAAGTGCCAGTAAAAAGAAGGCACAGGCCATGAGGGATAGAATAATCCGGCCAATGAAGAAGCCTGATTTTGACAATATTGGAAAAATAGTGTGTGACGCGCTAAATGATATCGCGTACCATGACGATGCTCAAATCGTTGATGCGCAAGTCCGGAAGTTTTTCAGTGACGATCCAAAAGTAGTCGTCACAATCCAGGAAGCAGAATAGGAGGAACCGCCATGAGTAAAGACATTGAGTGGAGCGACACCTATGGTGTAGGCGAAATCGTGTGTACCTGCGATGGCTGCCACAAAGCAGAGGAACGCTTCCCGTTTGAAGACAACGAACCGAACTACCGAATCTTTCAGAAGAAGCTTTATCAAAAGGGCTGGCTTTCCTGCAAGGTGAACGGGTATTGGAAAGACTTTCATTGCGATGCCTGTCGTGATGGGTATATCAAACGAAATACATAATATTTAGGAGGAACGACAATGTGTAAGGACGATAAGTATATCTCGCTCGAATGCGATACGTTTGAGGCTCTGAAAGAGGACTTCGACAAGATTATGAATGACACCCTTGGAAACATGGAGATGAAGGGCGCCGAAGATGCAGTTGTTACCATCAAGATCAATGTGTCTCTTGAGAAAACTCAGGTCAGAGACAATGAGAATGACTGCTTCCGTGATATCACAAAGCCAACATTCGACCATTCTGTTTCCTCTGTTCTGCAGATCAAGTCCAAGCGGTCTGGCTCCCTGACTGGTGATGAAATGCTGTTCGATGTGTCTTCCAACAAGTATTACCTCGGCAAGATCAACGACGGCCAGACATCGTTTATGGACGAAGACGGAAATGAGCATCCGTGGGCGACTGAAGCAGAGGTCGTAGATGCCGATTATGAAGCCTGCCATGAGGAACAGGCCGCGCTTCCGTCCGGAATCAGACATCTCCCTGAGCCAAAAAGCGCGGATGAAGACGAAGAAGAATATCCCGACTATGAGGAACCAGAAGCGTAAGTAGCTTCTTGTCCGGAAGGAGAAACTGCATGAAAACTCCAATCGATATAGTGCGTGGGAAAATCGTGGATGTCGATGAGCACGGTGTTATGACCATCAAAGCCAAGTACGATGACTGGCGCACAATGCTTCGGAGAGATTACAAGGAGTGCAATATCCAGATGATCGACAGCCGGCCGCTTTCAGATAGGCAGAGGAAAACCTGCTACAAGCTGTTGCGGGAGATTTCAAATTTCACTGGTATGGGAATCGACCCGACCAAGGAATACCTCAAGCTGAAGTTTCTCGCCGAGGATCTGCAGGTAACAGCCGACCATATATTTTCACTATCATCTGCACCAATGAGCTTGGTATGCGCGTTCCAGCGCTTCCTAGTCAACTTCATACTTGATTGGGATATCCCGTGCAGTTTCTCGCTTCTGAACTTCGTCGATGATGTTCCGAATTACATTTACGGGTGTCTTGCACATAAGAAATGCTGCATCTGCGGACAAGCTTGCGACATCCACCACGTCGACCGAGTCGGCCTTGGCCGGGATCGGGAGGAAATCGTTCACGAGGGTATGGAAGCATTGCCGCTTTGCAGAATCCACCACACGGAAGACCACAATCTCGGAGAACAGAGATTCCAGGAGAAATACCATATTCCCGGAGGAATCATCCTCGACAAGACGTTGTGCAAGATCCTCGGACTTAAACGAAAGGAAGAAACAGAATGTTGAATCATATCGTCCTCATGGGACGGCTTACGCGAGATCCTGAACTGCGCCAGACTGGATCTGGCATATCTGTAGCGTCATTTACGATTGCGGTCGACCGAGACTATGCGGCACAGGGAGCGGAAAAAGAGACCGACTTCGTAGATATCGTTGCATGGAGAGGAACGGCTGATTTTGTCAGCAAGTATTTTGCGAAGGGGCGCATGGCCGTCGTTTCCGGCCGGCTGCAGATCCGCAACTGGCAGGACAAAGAAGGCAACAAACGACGCAGTGCGGAGGTCGTTGCTGACAATGTTTACTTCGGAGAAAGCAAGAAGGATTCTCAAAGCAGCAACTCCACGCAAAGCAACGAACCGGCGCAGAGCACAGATTTTGCGCCTCTCGATGACGATGATTCTGATCTTCCGTTCTGAGGTGAAATATGTTTAAGACGAAAATTGAGTATTGCGATTCTACATGGAATCCGGTATCTGGCTGCCTCCATGAATGTCCGTATTGCTACGCACGGTCCACTGCAAACCGTTTCAAAGGAAACGATGATGGGCTCGAGCCGAATGCGAGCATCGTAGAACTCGAGAAACCGCTTTATTTCACCGGCGGCGATGGGAAACAGAAAAGGGCCCCGTATCCGTTCGGTTTCACGCCAACCCTTCACAAATACCGGCTGAACTATTCTGAAATGAGATACCTTGGGAAGACCGTCTTTGTCTGCTCCATGGGCGACCTCTTTGGCAGCTGGGTCCCGGATGATTGGATCAGTCAGGTTTTCAATGCGTGCTCGTTCTTCCCCAATCGCCGGTTCCTGTTCCTCACGAAGAACCCCGCAAGATATAAAGCTCTTGCAGAAAACGGCATGCTGCCGGAGATTGAGAACTTCTGGTATGGGGCTACCTACTCGGGCGGAGAAGAGTGCTCTGCTGTTATCCCGGATCTCGGAGACAGAAATACATTCCTCAGCATTGAACCGCTTATCGGGCCTGTGGACCTTGAAAAGATTGAGATGAATCCGAAGTGGATCATCCTTGGAGCGGAAACCGGAAACAGAAAAGACCGGATATCGCCAGAGAAGGAATGGGTAGACAGTGTCGTTGCGTATTGCAAAGACCGGAATGTCCCACTGTTCATGAAGGATAGCATGATTATGATCACTGGCGACAGCTTCTGCACAGAAGTTCCATGGGAGGATAAGAAAAATGAGAGTGTATCTTAATTCGATCATGGGGATCCCGGATGCAATTACAACGATGTTCTTCAGCAAGCGCACCTGGACAAGAAGGCTCGAAGAAGACATCCGGAATACCTGCAGCGATGTCCTCGACCGAAATGGAAGAATGCTGGACATTATTCCGATGTCTCTGGACAAGAGCTACGAGAAGTATTGCGGCTGGATGAGCATGCTGCTCAAATGGGGCAAGAGTCACACGACTATGCTTGAGTTCATCCAATTATCATTCACGGTCGAGGGGCTTCACAGAGGCGCACAGGACGATTTTGATGCCCACGCAGAACGGCTTGATAATCGAATCATTCGTTCGTCAACGCGGATGGCAAAGTTCATGGCCGGCGACGTGTCGGAATGGTATTCCGATAGAATCATTCCGACTGAGGTTGCACTTGCAATGCTCGGAATCAAAATACCGGAACAAATCGAACGGGATGGATGCCAGTACACATGGACGACGCACGGCTATGTACGAGATGATTTGCTTGATGATCAGGATACGGTTCGCGGACTTTATCGTCTCAGCATCCCAAGCAACTTCATTTTTGAGTGCGATCTTGCAAACTACTGCCATATTTATCAGCAGCGAGGAGCGCACGGACATGCGCATCCGGAGCTGAAGCTTTGCATGGAGCAGCAGGCAGATGAGATCGCCAGGTGTCAGCCGCTTATTACGAGAGAATTTATGAGGAGCGTGAAAATCTAATGACGTATGAAACTTTTGAATTTCTCATCAAGCAGATTAGCGACAAAAGCAACAACACACTGTTTGAGAAAAATGCCGGTTATTCAAGCGACGCTGACGCAATCCACAATTTCGTTGCCGGCGCAAGAGCAATCGGCCGGACTCCTGCGCAGACTGCGCTTGGGTATGCCACGAAGCACTGGGTCGCTTTGGTTGACAAGGTTGAGAGAGACGATTTTTCAAACAAGGAAGACCTTATGGAGAAGATCCAGGATCTCATTAACTACCTGAGATTGATTTGGGTCATCGCCAATGATGACACCTGCACAGTCACCCTCGATGAACCTGCCCCTGGAACAGCCTTTGGGAAGTTGAGGGACAAAAAATGAGTGAAGAAACTAGAGCATGGGCATACCCACCGACCATCAAGATCAAGCGGCATCACCCAGATTTGATTATGCCTGAGTACAAACCTGGCAGCGATTGGATCGACCTGCGTTCCGCAGAAAGTGTTGATTTTCATAAAGGCGACCTCATAAGAATCAGCCTTGGCGTTTCCATTAAGCTCCCTGATGGGTATGGTACGATCCTTGCTCCGAGATCTTCCACGGCAAGACGCTTTGGAATTATCCTGGCAAATTCGATTGGCATCATCGACAATTCGTACTGTGGCGACGATGACATTATCTGTTTTGAAGCGTACTGTATCCGCGACGGGTTCATCGAATTCAACGACCGAATCTGCCAGATGACGATTTACAAGCATCCGGCCAGATTTCCAATCGAAGAAGTGATGAAGATGAACGCTGAGAATCGTGGCGGCTTTGGAAGCACTGGGGTAAAGTGAAATGGCTAAGAGAAGAAGCTTTAACCCGAAAAAGGGGCAGGACTATCCAGACAAAATTAAGGAACTGATCCGAGTGAACCGCGAGGCGGAACGAGACACTATGCGGCAGTTCATGTTCGACATTGTAGGAATTGTTCTCCATTCTCCAAAGTATATGGGGAATGACCCGTTCGGCAAAGACAGGATCAATAATGTCAGAAAAGGCATCAGCGAAATGTATGATGATTTTATTGACGCTCTTAACAAAGATGTCGAATCGGATTATCGGAGAGAACAGCTTGACCGGGAACTGAAAGTCACTTGTGAAGAGTCGGATTTTGCTCCGTTCTCTGAGCGTTATGACTGGATAGAAGAGATAACATACTGATGTGTCGGTAAGGGAGGCGAATGAGTTACTGCCATATGGATAGCAAACCTAACATTGTCAGACGCCTCGAAGTGTACCGCGACGCTTCCATTGGATTGGAGTATCAGATTACCAAACTTGAAAGACTGAATGCCAGACTGTATGGCCTTGAGGCTCAAAACCTTACCGGTATGCCACGATCAAATGATGTAGACACAGACCGGTTCGCGCCACGGCTGTTCCGAAGGGACGAGGTTGACAAAGAACTTCGGGATAAAGTCTGTGAACTCAATCGGGAACGAAATGATCTGCTTCAGGCTATCAGCGAACTCCCAAAAGCAGCCATGAGGAATGTGATTGAGATGTATTACATAGATTGCTTCGATTGGCGTGAAATCAGCGAAGTCCTGTTTAAAAGCAACGAGGACTATCTTGACAGAAAAGAAAGCTACGATAGACGGATGTTCCGGTATAGAGAGACCGCATTGAAACTCCTGCTTACAAACGAACAGAAAAAGGAACTTCCTCCAGGATGAAAACAATGGTGTGGAATCGCACCATATGGAGGTGGCGGGCGCGAGTAAGGCTTATCCCCTTATTTGATGGTTCAATTCCATCCGTCTCCACCACGCCGCAGTTTTCTCTTCTTCGCTGTGGCGATCGGAGTAAATTCCTTTCTATAGAAAAGCGTCACCCGCGTAAGAGAAGGCGCTCACCATGTGCACTGGAACTGCATTTGGTGCTCCAACTTGGGAAAGCTGGCTGCGGGAACATGAACGAAACACAGAACGACTGATTGTGGATATATTTTATGTTAAAAGATAAAAATATCCAAAAAAACTATTGACATGGAGGCCGGCTGTGTTACGATATAGTCACAAGGAAGTCCTAATAAAATGCAGAGAAGGTAGCCGACAATCGGCATGACCACAGCAAGCAAAGGCGGCATTTGCCTGAGTGCTAAACCGGGGCAGGGCCGGATCTCTGCAAGGCATATGTACCTCCTAAAAGCTGACAGCCCGGAAAGACGGGAAGCGCCGACGACTTTGGGACGGCCGCCGGCGCGAAATATCCGGTATTGGTGTAGTGGTAGCACATCAGTCCTCCAAACTGAGAGCGCGAGTTCGACCCTCGTATGCCGGTCCACATGGGTATTGCGGCGGACCCAGGGAAAGTGTTGAGGTTCCAAAGGCTTGGTGAAACGATATATCCGGCCATCCGCTCGGCCTGTAGGTAGTGCAAGTACGACAGGGCGCAGAATTACAGTAGCTGGCTCCGGCCTAATGGTTAAAGCAAACGGATGCGACCGATGCACCGGCGCAGGGCTGAAAAGTTCCGTGGTCAATCCCTCTTGGCTTCCAGACGGTTCGCTGTGAGGCGTGAAAGATGGAAGAAAAACTGGTGTGGCGACGCAGACCAACGGCGCAATGCCGCGTCTAGGCGTTGAGTAATGGCGGCTCTGGGGTCAAGAGTGGATGACTGTGAAAAACGGGTGGGAAGTGAGTAAAAACGATGGACGAAAACAATACTGCGTACTGCATCAGGTGCGGTAAGACGACAGATTATTCGATAAAGCTTCAGCGCGTGAGAGTGAATGTTTGTGGGGTGCGTTTCAGCTATATTGAGAATAGACCCTGTTGTATAAGTTGCGGAGAAGAAGTCTACGTTCCAAAACTTGAAGACCGAAATTCTGCTGCTAGGAAGTTTGCGTTCAACCAATCACTGGAAAAGATCAGAAACAAATTTGATTCAAATGGAGGTAAAACATGAGCCTTGATATTCGTTACTTAACCAACGGCACAAAAAACGTCTACGTTGTTGTAGACAGCGCATCGCGCCCAGTTTCTGTCAACTACTACGAAACGCGGGATGAGATTCCGGTTCAGATTCGGCACTACGCGCCGGAAGGAAAACCGATGTTCGTCGGGCCTGACGGAGCAAGGAACCTTTTCGCAATGAAGGCTCTGTACCCAGATTTGATGAACGAACGATGCTCTCTACCGGAATTCGTAGGACTCCCTTGCATCTTTGAATCATGCCAATTATCTTGGCAAGCGTGCAATGGCAGGTACACTGAGACAGGAATATGAACGATATCAGGTCGGTTGATTTCAGCGACGCGCAGCTTAAATCGCTCCTGTTTGATGTGTACAGTGCAGGCTTTGAAGCCGGATATCCCCGATGTACAGACATACACACTGGTTTCAACACATGGTATCGTGATGTAATTCAGAAAGACAATCTGCCGGTCTATGCGGCACTTGACAGTACCGACAAGGACGTGCAGAATGCGATGGATAGCGTCCTCTGTATCAATCAGATTCTGTATTCGGGCCGCTATGAGTCCATCCGGCCGCAGCTTGAATTTGCAGAAAAAGTATTGAAAGATTTCATCGCCGAAAGGTGTTGAGATACCATCTGAGTTTGGCTAGTTCGCACATGCGTGCCGCTGTGTAGAAAATCGGAACCCATGAAAGTCCTCGTTGCGCTGGTACGCCAAACACAACAGCGCGGGCAAAAATCGTTGGTGAATATCGCGCGTAACACGCAACGTTGACTGCTGTTCAATAATTCGGGAAACAGACAAAGAGCAGGCTTGGTTAAAGGCTCATAGTGCGGTGACGAACGCCAATTCCGTGCAATATATCTCGATAGCCTGCCCGACTGGGACGATGAGGAGGAGTGAAGATGAAGAAGACTACGCAGTATTGGGGCGTAAGCACCAAGTTCTTCGACAGCGGCAAAGTGAAGACCAACATCTTCCCGGTGGAAGCCGTAACCAAGCCGGAAAGCACGATGGAGGAGAACCGGATGTGCGACGAGTACCGGGACTTTTTCGATACCTTCGAGGAAGCGGCGGCGTGGGCGGACCAAGCCCGCAGAGCTTGATAGAAAGGAGGGAGCCAGATGAGCGATGACACCCGTTATTTCCGTGTCGAGGGCATGGTATATGTAGACCGTGAAGACGTTATCGACTGGCTGAACGAAGACCTGTCGGAAGACGACGAGCTGGACTACGACTACCAGCCGACCGATGAGGAATGGAGAGCCTACGCTTTAGAGCAGTTCGAGAACGACGAGATCGGATGGAGCGAAAGCGATCTCATCCCTATCGACTGAGCGGGAGGTAAAGCCGGAACGAGACGCAGACAACTTTTTCTCACTCCGGTCAATTTTCTGATTGACTTACCGGTTGGGTAAGTTAAGATGAAGATGCGAACAAAAACTTACCATAGCAGGAGGAAGCAGAGATGACCGTTCGAGAATATGCCAAGTCGGTCGGCTTCGAGGTGGTAGGAAAGCTGAAGCGCCTGCCGGATGTTCACTACGGGATTGATGACAAGCATCACTACCCGCTGTGGATTGACGAAGCCGGGAACGAGTATTGCGGCGGCTACGAAAAGTGTGACTGCTACTTCATCATCACCGCCGATGGCGGAGTTATCTGAAAGGAGAGCAAGTACATGAACAAAGCAAGACGGAAAGCCATCGAGAAGGTGGTCAGCGACCTGTACGACATCCAGTCGGCGGTTGAGGAGCTGAGGGATGAGGAGCAGGAGTACCTCGACAACATCCCTGAGAACCTGCAAGGCTCGGAAAGATACGAGCTTGCAGAGCAGGCGCTGGAGAACCTGAACTCGGCGTATGACAGCATCGAGGAAGCTGCCAGCTACCTCGAAGAAGCGGGGGCGTAAGTATGGGGCGTGGAAATGTATGTGTGAACGGCGAGTAGGGTAACGGTTATCCTTGGAGGTGCAGCGGGGTCCGAGTCCCCAAACGGTCAGGTTCGACTCCTCCATCTGCCGCCAATATGGAGCCGTAGCGCAGTTGGTAGCGCGCCTGATTTGGGATCAGGAGGCCACCAGTTCGAGTCTGGTCGGTTCCACCAGTTGCCGGGTCGCTCCCGGCTGATGTGGGCGGTTCCCGTCTCACCCCACAAAGAATGACAATGCCCGCTGAAAACTGCACGGTAGGTGGATCGAGGTTCGAGAGAACGTAGAGCCCACAACGTAATGGTTCCGGGAAGATTTCCGTGATGTGAGAATCTAAGCGTGGAAGACGGCCAAAATGGATGCGTGGCCGAATGGAAAAGGCAGCAAGGGTATGCGGTGCAGGAAAGCGCGGCACACTCAAACCTATTGGGGTTGAAGCAGCCACCTCGGACGGGAATAAAGCTCGTCGCATACTGCCTGCACCATGCGGGGTTCAAATCCCCGCCGCATCCACCAAAGCGCCCTCTTGTGGGTTTCGTGGCGCTTTCTACAAGTATAATAAACCCTCCGCAGCCACTGCGTAAGTGTGGCAACACGCGGCATTTGGTAAAGGGCAGCGAAGAGCAACTGACCCAAGGCAGTTCGATTCTGCCAAGCCGCACCAGCGAAGTCTGCAAATCTGCATGGTTAGTATCAGCTGCTACGGCCGATGTGGAGAAAACACCGTTATAATGACGCAGATAAGGCGCTTCGCACCATGCCCGCCAACATACGAGGTGGTTACTCGTTAAACCGTAGTTGGAATGAAACCTCCGCATCTGGCAGCGGTGTCGTCGGGTTGATATAGCCGATAGCGAAGTTTGGGAGTAAACAAGCGAAATGGGAACTCCCCACTCAGATCGTCCATCATGAGGGTAACAAGGTGGAGATAAGGAACCATCAAATCATGCTTCAAGCGGAAATGCCGCTTACTCGACCGGGGGCCTGCTCTGGTCAAGGTTACAGGTTGGTTCGGCGGGACGCCGCTGCATGAGCCTGCATACAGGGGTATCGCCAAGCGGTCTAAGGCATGGGACTTTGACTCCCATATCCGCAGGTTCAAATCCTGCTACCCCTGCCAGCCGCCCGTTGGGGTTCTCCGTGCGAGATCATAACAAGGTGGATTCATAACCCTGCACAGCAGGCCCGCCGCTTGCCGGCATTGGGCATAACCGCAGGGCCACCGGCTAAGGGCGCTGTACCCGCAGTGCCTAAGGAGAACGAGGCAAAAATGCAGCTATATGGGCCGGAAAGTGGGATAGAGCCACGCTGCAAAATATGATGGTGCTACGAAGCTTAAAGGGCGCCTTACAAGGTTGTAGAACTTGTTGGCAATGAGACTACTTGAGGAATAGCAGCTGTAGTAAATGGAGTTAGATGAACAGCCATCATATCCCCTGCGCTTGATGCGTGGGATGCCGAAACCAACAGAATATAGTGGTGGAAACCCACCGGGGCGAGGTAACACTCGTACCGACAGCGCAGTAAAAGTCGTTTGCGTGTTTCGACCAAAAAGGTAAAGATCGAGCGGATAAGATCTTCGTAGAGACGGCACAAGTCCATTTTGGAACGTCCCGTCCAGCTTGCCGGGAAAGACTCACTAGTGGTCGAATCGGCTGGATCCGCACTTGTTCGTAATGCTTGGGGCGAACTGAAATCCGCCAAGCTAGGCAGTACCTCTGGGAGGGTTTTAAGGGCTGTTGATACTCGACCTCCGGTGTGCAATCACCAAATCTGCCGTTGGTCTGCGCGCAAGACCTCACGGCCGGTACGTTAAGCCGGGATTGATGGGCCGCTATCTCAAAGGCTAGAGCGACCAGCTCATAACTGGTAAAATCTCGGTTCGACTCCGAGGCGGCCCACCACTTTTAAGGAGGAAGCAGTATGATCGAACTTTCCGGAAAATATGGAACGGCAAAAGTGTTCACCGATGTTGTTGACAATGAATCGATCTCGCAGGTTATCAATCTTCTTAACCAGCCATATGTCCAAGGTAGTAAGGTCCGCATGATGCCTGACATCCATGCTGGCGCTGGCTGCACAATCGGGACTACGATGACCATCAGCGATAAGATCTGCCCGAACCTGGTCGGCGTTGATATCGGATGCGGCATGAATGTCGCCCGGATTCGTGAAGATCACATTGATCTGAAAAAGCTTGATGAGGTTATTCGGCGGGAGATTCCGTCCGGGTTTTCAATCCATAGTCAAGCTGTTCCGGAGGCTGATCTACTTGACCTTGCATCTCATCTGAGATGCAGAAATCATGTTGACATCGAGAGAGCAAAACGAAGCATTGGAACACTCGGTGGCGGGAACCATTTCATTGAAGCGAACATGGACGATGAAGGACACATCTACATCGTCATTCATTCCGGAAGCCGCCACCTCGGACTTGAGGTTGCGAACTACTATCAGGAAGAAGCGTACAAGCAGCTCACCCAGTATAGTAAGGCGGAAATCGACGAGGTGATTGAGTCACTGAAGGCTGCTGGGCGAAAGAACGAAATCCAGAGCGCGATCGAGAAACTGCGAGGAGAAAGGAAACATACTCCCGTCCCGAAGCCTCTTGCTTATGTGCAGGGATCGCTGTTTGATGATTACCTGAATGATATGCAAGTTGTCCAAAGGTTTGCACGTCTTAACAGATACTGCATGATGCGGGCAATTATCAATACGATGGATCTGCATTGCGAAGATGGTTTCACGACAACCCATAACTATATTGATGTCGGAAACATGATTCTCCGGAAAGGCTCTGTGTCCGCGCATCTCGGCGAGCGCTTTATCATTCCAATCAACATGAGAGATGGAAGCCTGCTCTGTACGGGAAAAGGCAATCCGGACTGGAACTACTCCGCTCCACACGGCGCCGGCCGGTTGATGAGCCGGAGCGCAGCAAAAGAAGCCTTCACTGTCGATGAGTTTGCAAAACAGATGGAAGGTATCTACACTACATCGGTCGGGCAAAGCACCTTGGATGAATGCCCAATGGCCTACAAGGGCATGGATGATATCGTCAACAACATTGGTCCAACAGCACAAATTGACGCGATCATCAAGCCAATCTACAACTTCAAAGCTGGCGATTGATCGACAGTAAGAATGCAGCACCTCGATTGTGAGGTGCTGCATATTTATTTTTGGAGCCTATTGACTAGGTAGATAGGTATGCTAACGTAAAGTCACAGAAAAACAAAAGGAGCTATCCGATATGAAAAAGAATACGGGCTACGATATCACGGCAAGATTTGAGCGCAGAGGAGACAAGTTCGTCGTCAAGTACAAAAAGCCGTCTGCGTGGGGCTTTTTGTGGTCTGATGGTCTTGAGCCCTGTGAAGAGACATTCTACAGTAATGTCGGGGCTATCAAGTTTATGGATCAGCTGAAAGCTGATGCTGATTTCTGGAACGGAACGTTCACTGCAATCGGCCTCAACGGAGAGGAAATGATCCGGTATGCGAAGAAACGGCGGAAAGCATGAGCAAAATATCACATGACATATTGACTTTTACATAGGATATGCGTATATTGTGGATAAAGGAGATGATTTCATGGCGAAAGTACCAACGACATTATCCATTGATGCAGATGTTAAGGCAAAGGCTCAGGAGCTTTATGCAGACCTCGGACTTGATCTTTCGACTGCAGTCAATATGTTCCTTCGGCAATGCTTATACGAAAATGGGATTCCATTTGACGTTGCGCGGCCCAGAACAGAACGCCGAGACGACGACAGAATCGAAATGAGCGACGATGAAAAGATTGATTTCGTTGCACAGCGGATTTTGCGTAAACACAAGGGCGCATTTGAGGAGTTGGCGAAATGATAAAGTTCTCGAAAGAAAAGGTCCTGCTTCTTCACCGGATTATTGCGGAAAGCACCGGAGGGAGCATTGGAGTTCGAGATGAATCGCTTCTTGAATCTGCACTTGAAAGTGCGTTTTCCAGTTTTGACGGTACTGACTTTTATCCGTCGAAGGAAGAGAAAGGAGCACGACTTGGATACTGCCTTATTTCCAATCACGCATTTGTCGATGGGAACAAGCGGATTGGCGTATATGTTATGCTTACATTCCTCGAGGTAAACGGTATCAGACTCAGCTATACAGACGAGGACATTGTTAATGTCGGCCTATCTGTTGCGGATGGATCGATGTCCTATGAGGAACTTCTTGGATGGGTTATTGAACACAAGAAGCACTATTGATTCAAAGCGAAAGAAAGCAGTGCACCAACGCGGTGTGCTGCTTTTTTATTATGAAATCTGATAAAATTGAGATTGTGAACCATTTTTGACATCAAATGTCGCATAATTTCACGAAATGTCATTGTAAGTCCAATAGGAAGTGTGTATTGTGTATAACAGCAAAATAAGAAACGCCACATACCAGAGTTTCAAAGCAGACAATTTTGATTCTCTCCTGCGAAATTGCTGCTTTGCAGAACTCGAAAAAGCCCGACAGCCACTTTGCCCTTTCATGGCTGCCGGGCATTTTGAAATAATGGGGGAGGTTTGATTATGTCTTTTCAAGCATTCGTCAATATGTTCTTCGGCGAAGAAATATCGGTCGAAGATCTTGGTGACAATCTCGAATTTCTCCGCGAAGAGTACGCGAAGTTTCTGAAGTGGTACGCAGGAGAACTCAGCAAGGAACCGTATCAATGGTATGCAGAAGCAGGTCTCTGCTGCAACCAAGAACGTGGAGCGTCCTGACACGCTGGTTCTGCCGTCCGATGTCTTCATCGACATCTCGACCCGCCAGATCGACAACACCGGCTACACCGTCAAGCGCTTCGTCCTTGAGAACGCTCCGTTCCTGAAGGATATCGTCCCGGCTTCCGAGCTGAACTCCGACTCCGTTGACACGAACCCGTATGCTGCTGCCTCCAACGGCAAGGGCGTCGCGTTCCTGTTCAAGAAGGATCCGAAGAAGATGACCCTCGAAATCCCGATGCCGTACTACCAGTACCCGCTGCAGGCCCGCGACCTGGAGATCGTGGTTCCGTGCGAAGCTCGTACCGCCGGCGTCATGATTTACTATCCGCTGTCTGCTCTGATTGCAGTCGGCGTCTGATAGCCTGATTTTTTGCAGCGCGATTTCAAAAGAGGAAATCGCGCTGCATTTTTATGAAATTATTCTGAATTTTGAAGGGAGTACGAACAATGAAGATCAAGAATATCGGTACAAAGGTTATCAACATCGGCCAGTGCCTGCTGCTGCCTGATCAGGAATGTACGCCGAATGCTGCCGACGGCTTCGATGAAAGCAATGAAGTCCTGAAGCTTTTTGAGCAGATGGGCCTCATCCATATCATCCACGATCAGAAACGAGGCATCAAGGAGACCGAGGAGACTTCTGAGGAGACCGAGGGGCCTGCTGTGGAGAACGAGGGAGAAGAGAAACCGAAGCGTGGCCGCAGAAAGTCCAAGGAACAGGCTGAAGCGCCTGCTGCCGAAGAATGAGTTGCACGGATACGCTTGAAATCATTCGTTTGACTGCTCCCGAGTTCGCTGCGGTTGAAGAGGACGTCATCGAGAAGTGGACCGAGATATGTGCACCGCTGGTAAGCAGAAAGAAGTTCGGGAAACTGTACCAGCAGGCACTTGCGCTTCTTGTGTGCCACAAACTCAAGATGTCTGGTTTGGGCGACAACACTTTCGGCTCGATTGCAGATACTGCAAGAGTGTCAAGCTATTCTGAAGGATCGACATCGGTTAGCTTCAATTCCGGGTTTACCAGCGGAAACGTAACTACTGGAGAACTGAACCTGACACACTATGGTCTGCAATTCATCGAACTTCGCAAGCTTGTTGTTGTTCCTATTACCATTTCAGGAGTGGAAAATGGCTGATTTCAAGTTCAAACTCACTGCTGCAGGACGGCAATACGAAAAGACAATAAGGGAGATATGCAGCAGGCAAATCTCGCTTGGGTTTCCCGAGGGGATGGCCGCCAAGAAGAGAAGCAGCAGTGGAATAGAAGACGCTGGTGCTATGCTTGCTGATGTTGCCCTATGGAATGAAGTCGGAACATCGAAAATGCCGGCCAGGCCATTCATGGCATCCTCTTTTGAAAATAACGAAAAAAAACTCAAGGCTTTTTGCGCACGATGCCTAAAAGAAGTGGAAACTGGAGCCACTGCACAGGATGTCCTTCAGAAAGTCGGCGTGTATGCGAAGGGAATTATCCAGCAAGAGATCTCGGATGGTGACTTCGCAGCGAACGCGCCATCGACCGTTGCCAGGAAGGGCTCTGATAAGCCGTTGATTGACACCGGCCATATGCGCCAGAGCGTCAACTTTGAGATCAAGGGAAAGGAGTGACGGTATGCTGCTGCCCATATTCAAAAAGGACTATATCGTCCGCAGACACGGGGAACAGACCGTCATTGACGGGCATCCTGCGAAGAAGGCTGATAAGATCTTTCGGGCCATGCTCAATGTGCAGCCTGCCAGCACGGATGAGCTTGCTGTCCTTCCGGAAGGCGAGCGGACGGTGAGCAGACTGAAGGTCTTTTCCGACTTCCCGTTTGTGACAGCGTCGCAGGAGACCGGCATTCCCGGAGACTGGCTGAACTACCACGGGTATTGGTATGAGTGCAAAAGCGCGAACATCTGGGATCATACGCTTCTCAGCCACTATGAATCAGAGTTCGTCATCATCCCAAACCAGAAGGCCGGTGAAAGTTTATGACGCTGAATGAAGTGAACCGTAAACTATTCAGTCTGTTAAGAAGCTACTTTCCGCAGACGCATATCGCATTTGCAGAAGTGAATCAGGTCAAGGGGCATATTCCGGCGCTTACCATCAGGGCGGGCAATCTGAAACGTGCATTGTTCCCGATTACACGGGAAATCAACGGCGTTCCGTGTGATTGCTGGGTGCAGCAGTATCCTGTTGAACTGAATCTCATGACCAACGGAAGGCAGGTCAGCAGCGACGGATTTTCGTATAATGAAAACACTGCCGTTTCCGACCTTGTCGACCTCATAAATTTTCTCGGCTCTCCTCATGCAAAAGAATGGTGCTTGGCGAACGACATTTCCATCCGCCCGAATAGCGACGTTATGAATGTTACAAGCCTCATCAACGACGTCGCATGGGAGTTCAGAGCCAGAGTTGAAATACTTGTTGGATTCACACAGCTTGCAGTTGGTGCGGCTGGTATCATTGCGGAGTCCAGCATCAAGGAAACGACCGATCCCGATACCGGCAAGAAAGACGAACGTGTGGAGCCCGAATGGCAGCCTACTCCGAGCGGAGGCGGTTCGTCTGACCTTGCGGAAGAAGAAACCGGTTATTTCGAGCATGTTATCATAGAAAACTACAAGGAGGATTAAGGCAATGAGCCAGATTAGCGACATTGTAAATGTCCAGATCGAACTGAACACGAACTTCACTTCCACCGACAGCTTCGATCACATTTGCGTTATCGGCCAGCGTCCGAAGAAGTGGACGGATTGGGCTGCATCTACTGCCTATGTGGTAGGCGACGTTGTGGTTTCCGGCACTCATGTATATGCGTGCGAAACTGCAGGTAGCAGTGGTGATGCCGCACCCGACCATACTTCTGGAACTGCAGCTGATGGAACTGTGACGTGGAAATATAAGTCCGAGATTCCTGATGATGTTGGACTGTATGCAAATCTTCAGGAAGTTACATCGGCAGGCTGGGATGCTATGACCGATCCGGTCGGTGTGGCAGCGCGCATCGCGTTCAGTCAGTCTCCTAAGCCTGATGGCTTGTATATTGCGGTCCAGCAGATGGATAGCGATGAACTTGAGCCGGCTGCGAGAACGGCCGAGCGTGCGCTCAGTGTATCCGGCTGGTATGTGCTTTGCACTGCGGGCGTGCAGGAATCCGAGTACCAGGATATCGCTGGCCTGATCGAGTCGTACAACAAGATGTTCATCTACACCTATGTCGGTGATAATGACCCTGTTGGCGACATTTTCTATCGGACTGCTGGATACTATGGCCGTGTATACAGCACACAGAATGCAAGCGACGTTCCGGCAGAAAATAGTCATGTAGGTCTTGCCGTTGCTGCAAAATGCTTGCAGTATGAGCCTGGTTCTGAAACATGGGCGTACAAGACACTGGCAGGCGTTCAGGCTGCTAGTCTGTCGTCCAATGTTATCAACAAACTCAAGGAAGCCAATGTCAACTGGTACGATACGGTTGGCAAGGACAAAATCACTGCGCTCGGCAAGGTAAAGGCTGGCGAATGGATCGATGTTATCCGTCTTCGTGACTGGATTCAGGCAGATATGCAGACGAACATTCTGAATCTGCTCAAAACGAACAAGAAGATTCCGTTCACGTCTTCCGGCATTGCCAGAGTTGAAAACGTCATGAGCGCTACACTCCAGAGAGCACAGAGAAATGGCGGCGTTTGTCCCGATGAATACGACAGCGACGGCAATCAGATTCCCGGATACACGGTCATGGTTCCTGCTGTTTCTGAAATCACTGCTGCGATGAAAGCTGCTCGTACCCTCAGTGATTGCAAGTTTGAAGCATTCCTTGCCGGTGCAATCCATATCGTCAAGATCTTTGGTTCTCTCACTTATTCCGGCTAAGGAGGTTCGGTGAATGTTTACATATGCTTCAAATCAGGTCTTGATTGCGGCTGGTAATCATGCGGTTTCCGGCTATGCAGAAGACAGTTTTATCTCCATCGATGCAAATGGCGATGGCATCATGAAGAAGGTTGGATGCGACGGCGAAGTTTCCAGAGCAGTCAGTCCCGACAACACATACACCGTAAAGATCGCACTCATGCAGGGGAGTCCGTCCAACAAGTTCTTCCAGGGTATGTATGAGAAGGATCGCACGAGTGGTGACGCTATTTTCCCGCTGCTGATCAAGGATTTGACCGGCGGCGTTCTTTTTTCCGCTGACAGTGCGTGGGTCGGAAAACCCGCGTCCAGAGGCTATGGCAAAGATACGACGAACCGCGAATGGGAAATTGCCACTGGCCCTGCCGTCTATAAGGAGTAATCGGAGGTATTTATGAAACAGTTCGACACAGTCACAAAGAACTTTGGAGGCAATGCCTTTTTTATCCGGCCATTCGGCGCATTTGATGCTGCGCGAATCACCGGTGATCTCAGCTCTACCCTTGTGCCACTGGTATCCGGCCTGATTCCGGCAGTGAGCAATGCAAAAGATGTTGATACGCTTTCCGAAGTCGCCATCGACTACGAAAAGCTTGGGCCGTCCCTTGCAGAGTCTTTTTCAATGCTTGAAGGCGAAAAGATTGAAAAACTGCTCAGAACACTGCTGGTCGACAAAAACAACATTTCTGTCCGACTGGAAGGAGACAGAGACGCACAGCAGCTCACATTTGATATTGCAAACGACATCTTTGCGGGTGATCTGCAGGATATGTTCATGCTGGCCGTTGAAGTTATTAAAGTGAACTTCAACGGTTTTTTCAAGAAACTCGCCGGCCGATCTGGCGCAGCAAAGTCAATCCCGAAAGCGACTACGAACGGTTTGGCGAGCTCGACCTGAGTGCGTTCAACGAGATTGAACTCAGGCTGTATTGCATGATAAAGGCTGGAATTGCCTCAAAGGAAGAACTGGAGAACTGTTATACCCTCGACGAAGCGCTCAAGCTCTATGCCCTGTTCCGAATGGATCAGGACATAGAGTACGGGCTTTCTCTTGACCTAAAAGACGACAGGAGGTGATTTCGCATGGGGCTGATTGCTGCCGTTCTGCAGAACATCATCGGCTACACCGTCGATAAGGCATCGGAGCAGAAGGCACAAAGCAGCATCAAGGGCATTGAGAACCTTGCGAAAAAGGCTCTCGGCTTTATAGGCGTATCACTGTCTGTCGCCGGTGCTACGTCCTTTATCAAATCCTGCGTTTCTGCTGCCTCTCAGGTTGAAGAGATGCAGAATAAATTCGACGTCGTTTTCCAAGGTATTAACGAAGAGGTCGATGCTTGGGCGGAAAATTACGCCGATGCCATAAACAGAAATAAGAACGACATCAAGACCTACCTCGCTGACCAGCAGAACCTGCTCGTCGGTTTTGGCATGACCCGCCAAGAAGGCGCGGAGTTGTCAAAGCAGATGACAACGCTGGCCCTCGACCTCGCTTCGTTTGCGAATATTGATGAGAAGTCATCTGTTGATGCAATGACGAAAGCGGTTATGGGCGAGAGCGAAGCCGCAAAACGACTCGGCGCCGTCCTAAACGAATCCACAAGAGCGCAGGCGATGGAAACGCTCGGACTAAAAGGCAAGTACGACTCCCTTGACCAGCTGACAAAGATGCAGGTCAACTACCAGGCCATCCTGCAGCAGTCCCCGGATGCCATCGGCGACTGCGAGCGCAGCATGGGTTCGTATGAGTCCACCATGCGTGGTTTCAATTCGAAACTCAAGGAGCTCAAGGAACTGATTGGCCAGTTCTTCATGCCGGTTGCCAAGAAGATCCTTGATATCGGCACGAGGGGGATTATCAAGCTCCGCGAAGCCATTACGAAATTCAAGGACTTCGCAGATCGGGTAGGCGGAGCAGAGAGACTTCTGAAATTCCTCGCTGTGACTATCGCAGCGGTCATTGCAGTCCTCAAGTTCGATAAGATCAAAAAAGGACTTAGTGACATCGTTTCTCTGCTCACAAAGATCAATCTGAAAACCCTTGCCATTGTTGCAGGAATTATCCTGCTCGCTCTTATCGTGGAGGATTTCATTTCCTTCATGCAGGGCAAGGAATCCGTCCTCGGAGATCTTCTGAGTGCGAACGGAATCGATCCTGAAGAGGTTCGTGCCAAGATCAAGAAGATCTGGGAATCCGTCAAAACAACGTTCGGGAAGATCAAGGATTTCCTGAAAACGACGTGGGAAAATATCAAGTCTACCGCGAAGAGCATCTGGGAGCCGATCTCGAATTTCTTCAAAGAAAACGGGGATGACATCAAGAACAAACTCCAGCGCGTGTGGAATGCGATCAAAACCATCGTCGTCACGGTCTGGAATGTCATAAAGAACACCGTTGTCCAGAGGCTGCAGGACATCAAGGCTGTGATGAGTCCAATCCTCGATGCAATAAAGAACTTCTGGGATAAATGGGGCGAGAACATCAAGTCCGCCGCAGCCCGGCATTTCCAGGGAGCGCTCACGAATATCAGCAGCGTTCTCAATATCATCGTGTCCGTATTTGAGGCATTTGCATCGTTACTCACCGGTGATTGGAACGGCTTGTGGGAGTCCATCAAGAACATTCTTTCCGAGGCGTGGAATATCATCAAGAATTCGTTCCAGACGCTTTGGGATACGGTGAATCAGCTCACCGGCGGGAAACTCGGCCAGCTCAAGAATACCATCGTCAACGGCTTCAACGCAGCTATCAACTGGATCAAATCGCTTCCTGCCCAAGCCTACCAGTGGGGCGTCGATATGATCCAGGGAATCATCGACGGTATTACAAGCATGATCGATACTGTCGTTAGTACGGTTAAGAATGTCGCAACGAAGATCGGTGAGTTCCTGCATTTTTCCAGACCGGATAAAGGACCACTGCACGATTATGAGCAGTGGATGCCAGACTTTATGAGCGGCTTGGCTGACGGCATCAATAAGGCCAAATCGAAAGTTATTGGTGCGGTCAAGGGACTCACTGGCGATATGTCGCTTGGTGATGTTACTGCGAATGTCAGCAGTTTTGTAAAGCACGGCGCATTCAATGCTACGCCGAACACAGCAGGGAATACCACAAACAACCGGAAGGTAATCAATCAGAAAGTCGAGTTCAATAGCCAATTCTATGGAGATAAGGCCGCACAGCTGAACACTGCAAGCACAATGAAACGAGGCGCTGCAGACGCTACAGCGGAACTTGCAAGAGCGCTTACATACGCATAAGGAGGGGATGGAATGCCGCAGGCATTAACGCCAGTCAATATTGCAGGCACTGAGTTTGATGCGCTTATCACATTGGATGAGACAGCTGAGGCAGATGTCCCTGAATACCCAATCGAAACAGGATATACAGTATCTGATACAATCATTCGTAAATCAAAGCTGCTGGCAATGTCGCTGTTCGTTTCTGGAATGCCTGTTACATGGCGAGGACGCCTCGGTGGGGGCAGCTCGCGCATTGCAAGTGTAAAAAAGCAACTGCTGCAATTATATGCTGATGGAAATCCGATCACCGTAAACACATCGGACAACACATATGAAAACATGGCGTTTACCTCCATCAGTTTTCATAAGGCAACAGACATTGGATTTGCACTACAGATCGATGTTGAGATGAAGGAGGTCATTGTTACCTCCACTGCAACTACGACTATCCCTGATTCTTATGGAAAAAGCGGAACAACAGGCGCATCAGCTGGCAGCGCCAGTACGACAACATCTGATGGGAGTTCCGGAACGGCAGGCGGAGGTTCCGGAACGGCAGGCGGAGGTTCCGGATCTGGCTCTGGAAGTGGAAACGGGGATGGAGAAAGTATTCTGCACGGAATTGTAAGTTCTGCAAAAAGCGGTTCAGGTCTGTTCGGCGCTATTTCAGGAGGATCGTAATGAAGAGAACTACAATCTCTGTCCCGAATTTAAATGACAGTTTTGAAAAAGTGACTCTGAACGGAAAGGTCTACTACCTGCGGTTCACATGGAATGACTACGAACAGCGGTGGATGCTCGGCATTTACGACAACCTCAAGGTTCCAATCCTGACGTGCATTAAGATCGTCCCACGTTATCTTCTCAACCTGTTCTGTGGACTCGATGAGTTTTCGGAACGCTCTTTCTATGTCGAAACAGAACTTGAGGAAATAGGACGAAATGATTTCCTGGACGGGAAAGCAACGTTTGTTTTCTATCAAGTGTAAAGTCCTGCGGCAGTAAACGCCGCAGGACTTTTTGGAGGAATGTACACATGAATTTCAACCGGAGTTACCGGTTTTCTGCCGGACAATCTGGAGGTTCTGGATTTGAAATAGGCGGAGAAAAGGGAAGCAATGGAATGCCGCTGCATATCTCGTTCTCCATTGAGCGAAGCGAAAAAGAAGCATCCAATACCGGGAAAGTAAGCATTTGGAACTTGAATGACGAGCATATTGATGCGCTGAAAGAGGACGACTGCGTTGCGCTTCTGAAAGCTGGGTATCAGGACAGTATGCCGTTGATTTTTACCGGTGTCGTAACATTCGGCTCCACCGAACTTGACGGCGCAGACACTGTTACAGATATCGAGGTAACAGATACCCGTGTAGAACTTCGTGATACCTATGTCGCGCTGTCCTATGCCGGAAAGGTCAACACGAAGGATATCATCACAGATGTTGCCGGACAAATGGGCATTACCCCTTCATTCAGCTATAATGCGGAATTCTCCGAGCTTCCGAATGGATACAGCTATGTCGGGCAGGCGAAAAATGTCCTTACAAAAATGTGTGACACAAGCAACCTGGTTTGGTCTGTCCAGAATGGCGTACTTCAAATAAAAAAGCCAAATGATGTTATGCTCCGAGAGGTTTATGTTTTATCCCCTGACACCGGACTGCTTGGCATTCCGAAAAAGATCAATGTCTCCAAGGAAGAAGAAGGGGAGAAAACAGAAAACGGATGGGATGTTGTCTATCTTATGAACGCAGCAATCGACATTGATGACTATGTATACCTTGAGAGCAAACTCGTCAAGGGATATTTCAGGGTGAGCCAAATTAAAATTGAAGGTGACAATTTCTCAGAAACATGGCAGTGCAGCGCAAGACTGTTGGAGATTGAGTGAAATGACGAACGAGTTTGTACAGAAAATCAGAGATGACACGGACAAGCGCATTGGGGAAGTGCATACTGCGTTTCCTGGCACTATCGTCTCATATGATCCTGCAACCAATATGGCAGAAGTGCTTCCTGGCATTCAGTTAAAAAAACCGGATGGGACAAAGATGGATTACCCGAAAATCAGCGGAGTTCCAGTGTGCTGTGTACAGGCGAGCGGTCAGAATGCCGTTGTTGCATTGCCTATTAAGGCAGGCGACGGATGTATGGTCGTCGTATCTGAAAAGGCAATCGATAAATGGCTCTATGGTCAGGAAACCGACACTGACCTGAACCACGATATCACGAATGCAATGTGCGTTCCCGGTATGTTTGCGAAGGGATGTGCCGTTCAGCAGGAAGCCTGCTCAACCGGAAAGATAATTGTAGACTGCGACGGCGCAAGAGGAGAGTTCGGGGAAGGAAAGGCAACGTTGAAGGCTGGAGGCGCAAAAGTTGACGTTGGCGGAGGCGGAGTTCAAGTGCAAGGCAACTTAACAGTTGCTGGTGCAATCACCGCTTCCGGCACAGTACACGGCTCAAATATTTGATACACTGCGCAATACCTCACCAGATGCGATGGCTCCGAGGAACAACCGATTTTCAACACCAATTATATCAATGAAAAAAACGCCCACAAGGGCGCTACGAGCGCCATAGGAGGTGCTTATGAAAGATATTTTACTTGTGGATGATGACCTGTATGTTACGGATACGGGAGATATACGTCTTACGGATCGGGTCAGCCAAGCTGCGAAGATCCGGCTCAGATGGTTTAAAAATGAATGGGGCCTTGGGCCTCGGTTCGGAATGCCATACTATGACGAATTTTTAGTCAAGAATCCGAACATTCCTAAATTGAGGAGAATAATCAGCGACGAACTGATGGCTATAAATGAGGTTACGGATGTTGCGAACCTCGAAATTTCGGTAGACCCTCGAACGCGCGATGCACACATCACTTTTACATTGATATGCGGAGAAGAATACTACGACGAGGAGGTAACGATCAGTGCCTGACTACGGTATTACGAAGACCGGAATGCACATCAAACGCCTTGATACGATCATGGATGAAATCCATAAGGATCTCACAGATGGGTTTGGCGTGAATACGAAGCTTAATCCGGAATCATATTTGAATGTTCTTGTTACCTGCTTTGCGGATAAGATTGCAGAATTGTGGGAATTTGGAGCCAGCATTTATCATGCGAGCTACCCGTCCTCTGCAGAAGGAATCAATCTCGATAACTGTATGCAGTATTCCGGCGTTGTAAGAAAGCTTGCGGCAAGAAGCTATTACCCGATCCACTGCAAGGGGATTGATGGAACTGAGCTCGCCACAGGCACTATGATTGCAAGCGTGACAAATCCCGTGAAGCGCTTCTACCTCAATGAAGCAAATACGATTTCGAGAACGCAATTCAACAAGGCGGCAATCAAGGCGCTTTCTTATGCAGATGGCGATTATACGATCGGCATTAACAACAATGTTTTTTTGTATCATGCAGAAAATGCAACCAGTAAAACAGATATTCTGAATGGTCTGAAGGCTGCTGTCACAGATGTGAATTATACAGCCACCGTTGATTCTGAAAATGAACAGCTGGTCATTGAATGTGTGAACATAGAGGCCAATAACACGATGGTGCTGTCAGACAACCTCACGACCGGATGGGTGGTGTCTATTATCACCTTTGTCTCTGAAGAGGTTGGCGACATCGTAATGCAGGACAACACGATTACGAATATTGTTACTGCTGTTACTGGCCTCGAAAGTGTTACCAACATCAGCAAACACACACCCGGCCGTCTGCGGGAAACGGATTCGGAACTTCGCACAGCATATCTGAAACGGGTATTTAATCTGTCATCAAGGATGTGTGACAGTATTGCGAGTTCGCTTCTGCAAAATGTAAGCGGTGTCAAAACTGTTGCTGTTTACGAAAATGACACCAATGTCACCGACTCGTGGGGAAGACCTCCGCATAGCGTTGAGGCTGTTGTCGAAGGCGGGGGCGATGCAGAGATTGCACGGGAAATCTTGAAAACGAAGGCGGCAGGTATTCAGACCCATGGCTCTGTGACTGTAAATGTCCCAGACGCTTACGATAGCACGATCCCTGTTCACTTCAACCGTCCGACTCCTGTTTATTGCTGGTTTAGCGTGTCCATTACACAGAGCAATGACGAGGCGCTTCCGCCTAACTATGCAGATCTGATCGAAAACTGCATTATCGATCAAATTGAAAGCACATCAGCCGGAAGCGATGTTACTCCGCAGAAGTGGATGAGCAAGATATATGCGGCCTGCACCGGCATTGCGTACATTGATATCAAAATTGCCACAGAGACCGAAAGCGATTCGATTCCGCAAACGTCTGGCTATGCGAAGCGGCTCGTAAGCATTTCGCCGCGCGAAAAAGCAGTTACAGACGCAGGAAGAATCGCAATTAGTCTGGAGGAAGCATAATGCCAGAAGTTGAAGATGTCCTTTCGCATTGGTTTGAAGACATTCCGATGCAGTTCAAGGATAAAAAGAAAATCAAGATTCTACACGATGCTTTTGCACGGCAGTTGCAGGAAACAAAGGCGTTTTTGCTTTCTCTTGATATCAACCGAAGGATAGAAACAGCGGAGGGAGAGCAGCTTGACAGGATCGGAGATATTGTCTGCCTGACAAGAGCACAGGCTGGACTCTATACCGGAGACCCGATTCCGGTGAATGTCCTTGATGATAAAACGTACAGAAAATTTCTGAAGTATAAGATTCTGCTCAACACCAGCTACTGCACATATGACGAACTCATAAAGGGCCTGAACTACTTTTTCGTTGACTACAACATCTATTACATGGAAGACCCGGAGTGGCCGGCAACAATCGTATTCAAGGTTCCAAGCGAGGTCGGGTCCGTTCTCACAGAAACGCCGATCATCAAAGCCGCTGGCGTTGGATATAGAATTATCGTTTTCGACAGCGAGAATGAAATCGGGCACAAAATGTTCTTTGGCTACTTTGATAACCAAGAACTCACGATCTACTACAACACGACCGGAAATGGGAAGATCTCTGACGGCGTACTCATTCTGAGCAGCGAAGATGGTTATTATGTTGAAAATGAGATTTTACATACAATAGAAGCTGATTCAATTAGTGGCGAGGTTTTAACCATTTCTGATCCGGAAGTTACAGAAGGAGGCTAACGATGGCATTCGTTACAACGCTCACGACAAAAGGAAAACAGATGCTTGCATCTGCATTTACTGGAAAGCCGCTGATATTCAGCAAAGTAAATTTCGGCTCCGGATCAGCGGAAGTAGGAGAAATACCTACTCTTGAGGATATTAAGGAAGCAAAGGCTGTCGGTCACATTGCAAGCAAGGAGCGTGAAAACACCCAGGCAAAGATTGCGGTTGTACTTACAAACGAAAATGTATCAACCGGCTTTTATATCACTGAGATAGGTATCTTTGCGAAAGACCCTGCTGAAATCACAGCAGGAGACACAGAGGCAACTATTTCTCAAAAGCCAGACTATCTGTACGCGTATATAAAAATCAGCGACGGTGATGGTGGGAAGCTTCCACCGTATGATGCTGCTCCTGCCAGACGGCAATTCCTGATCTATATGTATGTCGGGCTTGCAACTGATGTCAGAGCCGTACTTGACTCGAAATTCATTTATGTCACAGAGGATGAGTTCCAGGCTCACCTTACCGATCCTGATGCGCATAAAGATTTGTTAGCAAGATTTCAGACAAAGACAAATCTGCTTCAGGAAGCGACAGTAATTGAAACGACCGATTATATTCCGATTTACCACCCAAGCGATAATACACATTACAAGATCGGATTCGCAAAGTTCTTTACTGCAGTCAGGAATGTGCTGTTTGCTGGAATTGACGGAATCATTAAGGCGAACAAAAACGGAACAATCTCCAAGGCTCTGGGAGGCGAGGACTATCAGCTGCCTACAAACAAGCTTGTTGCTGGAAGTTCTCTTGATGATACAGATACCATTCCATATTACGATACCTCCGAGAAGAATCATAAGAACACAACATTGTATGCACTAATCAGCAAAATCAAGAAGAGCGCTTTTCCTGATGGTTCTGGCCTTCTGAAAAAAGAAGGACAAGACATAAAAACGGCAATGTCAGGAATTGACTACCAACCTGCTACAAGGAAACTGGATGCGTCTACAGTCGAAGATGCAGACTCAATCCCGATCTATGATGAGAGCGTTACAGGAGATCGACGCGTTACGTTCAGTTCACTGAAAAATTCGCTCAAACAGTATTTTGACCAACTGTACACAAAAGTTGCATTTGACAACACGCCAACGAAAGGCAGCCAGAATGCTGTTACAAGTGATGGAATTTATACGGCGCTAGCCGATAAAAAGATCTTTCATGTTGGCACGACACCTCCCACAAACAGAAATTTGCTTTGGATTGATACCACAAATGTCACAGGTGGCCTCAAATACCACAATGGCAGTAGCTGGGTACATGTTCCGGTTGCTTATGCAACATAAACTGCTGCGTTTTTGCTGAATAAGGAGAAAAGTATGATTACAGTTCTTAACCAAGAGATGACAGACTATTTGCAGGCAAAGGAATATGAGTATAGAGCACACAAATTCCTTATTGGATTCGCAAATAACCACAATCTAACGAAGCGCCCCGTTTATCAGCAATGGTTAGAAGAATGTCAAGAAGCTTGCGTTCAATTTGAGTGTGCAAGAAACACGCTCAATGAGTTGTACCCAGATGGATGGAGAACACCAGAAAAAGAGGACGTTGAGACATTTGCCAATCAGCTGATTCGTTTGTTCCCCAATAAATCGAGAGACCCTATGCACATCGGTGGTGCACACTGTAAAGATGTGACGATCCAGGTCACTGAGGAGTGCAATATGGCCTGTACATACTGCTATCAAGGGCATAAAACGTGTAATTCCATGGATTTTGACACAGCAAAGAAATTCATCGACTGGCTTCTTGAGGGTAAAGATCCGTACATCAATGCCGACAATTCAGATGGCATTATACTTGATTTTATTGGAGGAGAGCCGTTTTTGAAAATCGGGCTTATCCGAAAGACGGCCGAGTATTTTGTAACCAGAGCATTTGAACTCCATCACCGGTTCGCCACGCGATTCATGTTCAGCATTACATCAAATGGCCTCCTGTATTTCGAGCCAGAAGTACAGGAGTTTTTTGATGAATACCAGATTCACACTTCGTTCTCCATCACAATCGACGGAAATAAGCAACTCCATGACACCTGCAGACTCGATAAAGGCGGTTACGGGACATATGACCGGGCAATAGCCGCGGTTGATCATTTTGTGAATGTTCGACACGGCAACATGGGGAGCAAAATGACTATCGCCCCTGCAAATGTTGGATATGTCTACGAAGCTGCGAAAAACATGATTGACTACGGATATAAGCACATCTTTCTGAACTGTGTGTATGAGGAAGGATGGACCGTTGAGCATGCACGAACTTTGTATAAGCAGCTATGTCAGCTTGCCGATTATCTGGTTACGCTCGATAATAGGCCGACGCTCAGTATCTTTGATAAGAAGTGTGGGCACCCGCTTCCAGAGAGCGAGAACCAGAACTGGTGCGGAGGCAACGGACTCATGCTTGCTGTTGACTATCATGGAGATCTGTATCCGTGCCTCCGTTATATGCCGTCCAGCGTTGGGCCTGACGTTGAGCCGTTTACAATCGGTGATATTGAACACGGAGTCTGCAATAAGGAACGACTGCATTGCCTTTCCTGTGTGACACGCTGCAGTCAATCATCTGACGAATGTATCCATTGTCCGATTGCGTCCGGGTGTTCGTGGTGCACTGCTTATAATTATCAGATTTTCGGGACGCCGAATAAGCGTGCCACATTCATTTGCCCCATGCACAAAGCAAGGGTTTTGGCGAATGAATATTATTGGAATCTCGTTGGGGATGACTACGAGGTTGATATGCCAGAAGAATGGAGAAAGGAGATCGTAGATGTCTAATATCAGCGCAGAACGAATTGCTGAATTGAAGGCAAGGGTCAAGGCCGAATGTCTCCGTCGCTGCCATGTCGATAGCGTAGAAGAGTACGGTGGTTCCCAGTTCGATTTTTCTCAAGTTCCAACCAGTAGAAACGTTGCGTTTGAGGAGCATGCGGAAAAGGTTTTACGGCCTTTGAATGCCATCAATGATGCGAAGTTTCCGTCTATTCGTGGAGACAGGATTATTAGTAACTCTGAACTCACGAAAGAAGAAGCATTTTTGACAATCGCAGAGGCTCGTGCAGTTACTGATGAACATGGGACAGACTGCAATGGAAATTGCACAGGTTTATGTTTCGGATGTACAAGCGGCTGCGTCAGTGGATGCACTTCATGCGACGGATGCACAGGAGACTGTAAGACTACATGTAGAGATGGCTGTATGAGTACATGCAGAAACACATGTCGTGGGTGCGACACTGAGTGCGATGGCTGCTCAGGCTGCGGTGCCTCTTGCGGTGTCGAGTGTGCAAATTGTACTGGTTGCTCTGGGTGCCGCGATACCTGCGGCTCCGGCTGTACAGACACATGCAGAGGTTGTAACGGTTGCACTACGAGTTGTGGTGGAGACGGGTGTGTTGGAAATTGTGTCACAGCCTGCAGTTCCGGCTGCACTACAGGCTGCGGAGCTGAGTGCGGCAGCTGTCACGGAACCTGCACAAAAGTCAATTACGCTGATTAGAGGAGGAAAACATGGATATCTGCACGGATTTTGATGTTGCAATGAGCCAATATATCGTTGAACTCTATGGTGAAAGGCGGACAAAGGCGGTTCGCACGAATGTCGAACTTGCCGTTGGAAACGACCACTACTCTTTTATTCAAACTGTGAATGCAATTATTTGCGCAGCACAGCAAAAGTGCGGTGAAGCATTCTCTATTGAGGACGCTATTTCAATGTGCAAAAAGGAGTTTGAAGCGCTCCACTTCGATGACCATTTTTGTTCATGGGATTTCTACGATGAAGTCGCTCATGTCGTGATCGGGGTCAAGAAATTCAAGACATTAACGGAGTCTGACAAACTCAAAACTGTGAACAGCGTATTCCAAACGGGAACTGCTTGCCCTGACATCTATATCAGGGCAGGGATGATTTTGTACTGCCTGAGAATTATGACAAGATTTGGCCTCATGACGAAGGATATTGATCTCATGAAGCGTATTTCACAAGCGGTGTCTGGGCTCAATGAGCAGGAAAAGGCAAATGCGGTTATCCCTGATTGCTTTGTGCGAGAGATTTAAAACATGGAAATTGTGAAAGATTACGAACTCGTGGCTTGTCAGTATGCAGTAGCATTGTACAAGAACGGGATGACACCACAGGTCAGAACTATTGCAAGGAATGCGTGTAGATCATCCGAATATGCTGCAAAGGCATTCTTTGATATAGTTCTGGCGTTTTTCTGCAAGAGAAACGATGTCAGCGGATTTGCGCAGGAATACGGTGTACTTTGCATCGATGAAAGACTGTGCGACGTGGAAACTGCAAAACGCATTTTTGCGCTGTTCCAAGCCGGGAGCAGTATCTCAAAAGAGCCAATAACGAGAAAAATCTGGATTCTTCGCAATGTCAACGATACTGCAGACAACTGCCAATACGTCGAAATTTGGTATGGGCTTAAATTGCTTGTCCTGAATCAGATTATCAGATTTGGACTTATTGATTCAATGGCTGACACTGTATCCAAAATTTCAACTGAAATTGAGAAGGCGAAAGGGCATATAACACCGTGGATTCCACAAACGCTTGACGTGGCTTTCAGAGGGTAGGGAGGTGTATAGATGCTTTTTGTAAAACAAGTCATGGTAGACAATACTGTCTATGATGTTTTTGACCGTACCTGTAGAAATTCGCTTCCTGTAAATGTATCGAGCGATACTCTTACATGGCAGGCTTATGCCAACACTGCATTAAACGACGGAAACTATTATGTTGTTGATCTTAATGGGAAGAAGACGCGACTGGCTGTGCAGACCGATGATGACGATGTGGTAACACAGTTTGCTGTCAGTGGTGTTGACGGAAACCTCTACATCCGGCGTGCTGCTAAAGACGCAATTCAGCAGGTCGATTTCACTAAGATTGCAAGTTCACAAGAAGTTGTTACCGCTCTTGCTAGTGCATCGGTTGATCTTCCGGAAGATGCAGAGGATGGGGACGTTGTTACGATTGCGCTTGACGAATCTGGAAAAAAGAAACTCGGATGTGCAAAGATCGGCAACTTTGTCCTCGAAAATGTTGAGGCATTCGCATTTTACTATACTCCACATGTTGATGCGAACGGGAACTTGACCTTTACTCCAAACAGAACCGAACTTCCACCGATTACAGACACCTTCAACATCAAGGGTGAAACCCCATACGAAGCTGCTGTACGCGGCGGATATACTGGATCATCGGCTGATTTTGACAAAATACTTGCTTCCGCAGAAAATAAAGCAGATAAAAAAGTGCCGGCGAATGTTGGAAATATCGCGTCACTCGATGAAAAAGGTAATATTGCCGACAGCGGAAAGAACATTAGCCAAGTCGGTGTGCAAGCTGATTTCAATGAGAAGGACGGGAGTAGTGCTGCATACATAAAAAACAAACCTCACGAATATACAGATTCCGAAATTCAGGGACTCATTACAAAAAAACTCGATGAATATGTACCTGCTGCTATTGCGGAAAAACTCAATCGCACCGGTGCGGTAAATGAGGAAGATACGAATTATACCGGCTACATGTCGAGAGGTCAGAGCCTGAATGCGCAGGAAACCACTCCGACTGTAAACGGAACGATCGCATGGCAGTACGAGTGAGGTGCGCCTATGACGAACAGAATTGAAGGGAAATTTTGTGCCACGATCAAGAATGTTGACCTCTCTGGTGCAAGCGGATTTGAGTTCTATGTTAAGCAGGCTAACCATTTTTTTCAGTATGTTCCGGAAATAATCCAGCCCAACATTGTCTATATCGAGATCCCGTATGAGGATGCGATGCAACTGCATGCTGGAATTCCATGCAAATTGCAGTGCGCTTGGACTGACAAAGACGGGAACAAGTGCAAAACGAAAGTCATCTTGGTTCCTGTCGAGGAACTTTTGAAAAAGGATGGATATAAATGAGTGCTTCTTACACCGAAATTACTCCGCAGTGTGAACTCGAAGTAGAAGACGTTACCCCATGTTATGAAATGGAGGTTGAACAAACCGAGCGTTCATATGAGATGGAGGTAGAAGAAGCGCGGGAAATCTATCGTGGCGGTACGAAATCTCATAATGATCTTACCGACAGGGACGTTCCAGACCAGCACCCGATCAATGCAATTACTGGCTTGTCTAATGAACTTGATAATCGTGTTCAAAAGAGAGATGGCATGGGGCTTTCAAGCAATGATTTTACTGACGTTGACAGAGACACGCTCCAATATCTTGGCGAAGGAGAAAAAGCTGAGATCCTGTCAAATATTGAAATCGAAAATATACTCAAAAAATATGTATAGGAGGAACTATGGCTAAATTTCTTGACAGCAATGGGCTGCTCTACCTCTGGGGGAAAATCAAGGGTCTTATTCCAAACAAAATGTCGCAGTTGGAAAACGATTCTGGATTCATCACAACGTCCGACATCCCTGAAGGAGCGGCTGCCAGTACAACGCCCCCAAAAATGGACGGCGAAGTATCGATTGGCACAGAGAAAGCATTTGCACGGGGCGATCATAGACATCCAAGTGATATCAGTCGCGTCCCAACGACACGGAAGGTCAACGGGAAAGCTCTTTCTGAAGATATCAACCTCGGCGCATCAGATGTCGGAGCAAGATCCGATTCGTGGATGCCAACTGCATCCGAGGTCGGTGCGCGGCCGTCAAGTTGGACTCCGAACGCAGAGGATGTGGGTGCGCGTCCCGATACATGGATGCCGACTGCCGCTGAAGTTGGTGCAAGACCTAGTACATGGACCCCCTCCGCAGCAGACGTTGGGGCGATTCCTTCCAGCAGCAAAGGCACCGCTAATGGCGTTTGTCCGCTCGACAAAGACAGTCTCGTACCGAATCAGTATCTCCCTTCCTATGTTGACGATGTTATCGAGGCGTTTACTATTTCGGGGGCTTCTCCACTTAGCGCAGGATGGCTGTCTCTTGCGTCAGGAGGAGCAGCATTGACACCGGAGACAGGGAAAATCTATGTGATTCTGTCTGAGGGCGATTACATCAACAAGACGTACCGATGGTCTGGGAGTACCTATGTACAAACCAATCCTGTCGATATATCCATCATTACAAATGAGGAAATTGACGAGGTTGCGGCAACTTAAATCAGAGGTAAAGCAATGGCAAAATTTCTTGATCTCAACGGATTAACTGAGCTGTGGGCAAAAATCTCTCAGGCTTTCCAGCGGAAAATTTCCGTTTCCGGGATCTTAAAAGGAGACGGAAATGGTGGAGTTTCATCGGCGGATACTGTTGAAGCAACCACCGTAGATATTGAGTCAGGGCTTGATGGTGTAACATTCACGCCTGCTGTTTCCGAAGATGGGGTTTTGTCGTGGACAAACGACGGCGGGAAGGAAAACCCAGCCAGTGTCAACATCAAAGGTGCAACTGGAGCTCCAGGAACAAATGGAGTTGACGGTGCTCCGGGGAAAGATGGAACAGACGGAAAGAACGGTACAACGTTTACACCTGCCGTTTCCTCGGATGGTGTTTTATCGTGGACGAATGATGGAGGGAAGTCTAATCCCGGAAACGTTAACATCAAAGGCCCGCAGGGTGAAACCGGACCGAATTCCGTCACAACTTCCACAACGAGCAACATTTCTGGCCTGCTCAAGGGGAGCGGAGGAAAAGTTGCACAGGCAGTTGCAAATAGTGACTATATCAGTCCGGCTAATATGAAAACATTTTTGAATCGTCAAACAGCCCTCAATGCAGCAAATACCAATTACACAACGCTGATGGCGCGCGGAGAAAGCCTGAACGCATCAGAAACGACGCCTGCTGTCAACGGGGCCATTGCGTGGCAGTATGAATGAGGATTGCGAGTATGGGTCATAGAACACTGATTAACGGCACGGCCTACACGGTTAAAAGCGGCACCGCAAAGATTGATGGAACTGGTTACAGGCTTTACGGTGGAAGAACGATGGTTGGCGGAACGTCATACAATATCAAATTAAGCTACCCAGTGCAAGTTACCGTGACGACAAAAAATGCGAGTGCAAATAACTGGGGCTATGTGCTTATAAAGGGGAAAAAAAGAACCGAAGGGACGTTTGAACTGGAGAGGGGAACGTCCATTACGCTAGCAGCAGGAGGGTCTTCCAATTCTGTTGCAAGAATATTCATAAACGACTACCCTGTGGCTAAAAAGGCGTCTGGCACGATGGGCGAGGTTAACTGCGAGTATCTGTTGATGGGAAACTGCAATATTGTTATAGACAGATCCAGCAGCTTAGAATATGGGAGCAAGGCGGATGTAACCCTCAAAACATTATGACGGAGGTATGTATGATCTATTTTAAGGCAAACGGCACAGAACACCCGGCAAGTATCGACGGAAAGCTCGTTGATCGGGACTGGGGCAACCGGGAATCCAAGGCTGTCACGCTGACGGCGACATATGCGCAGGCCGCGCAGCTATTTGTGAACGGACTGCATTGGTATATCGTTGAGCGCGACACCGTCCCGGTATACGATGAAAGCGGCCAGCCGACGGGCAAAACACAGGAATCTATGCAGGAGTGGGACAACTCCGATTTTTGCGTCGCAGGCCCGATCGCGGACAACCGCGATGGAACGTGCACCTGCAAGATGGGTAAAAAAACCGAGGCTGAGCTGATGCAGGAGCGGCTGAACGATGCTGAAACAGCAGCGAAAATTCTTCTTGGGGAGGCGGAGTAAATGGGTACATATACAGAAAGAGCGCGAGCGCTTCGTCCATTTATCATCAAGGCTGCTGCAAGCCTTAGTGATGCTGATGCATTGCAGGCGAAGGAACTTTATGCCCGCTGGGCCGCCGGAATGGTGGTCGAGCCGGGAGATCGTCTTGTACATGCAGTCGATGGTGTAGACAAGCTTTTCCGTGTTAACGAAGGTAAAGGTCACACCACTCAGAAAGGTTGGGAACCAGATAAGACCCCTGCACTGTTTACAGTTATCAACGAAACCAACGCCGGCACGAAAGAAGACCCTATACCGGCATCTCGTGGCATGGAATACACCTATGGCCTGTATTATACGGATCCGGAGGACAGCAAACTGTACCTCTGTGAGCGTACAGGCTCTACTGCAGGTGACAAGATCACATTGCAGTATTTGCCCCACGAATTGGTGGGGCAGTATTTTTCATCTGTTGAATGAGAGTTCTCACAATCGGAGGAAAGCCCGTTTCAGTTGATGGCAAACTCATAGCTCCGCCAGATTCCACCGATATAATTACGCAGGAGAAATCCATCAATATAACAAAGAATGGGTCATATGAAGTATCCAGAGATTCCGGAAAATACCTAACCAAAGTCAGCATTACTGCTGCTCTTCCAACGGAGCAATGGACGTTTGAATTGTCCGACGGAAGTACAGTTACAAAGAACGTAGTCGTAGATAGTATGGGGTAAGTGCATGGATTGGACAAACATTAAAAGTCTGACAATCCCAGAAGGCGAAGTCCGGAAAATCGTAAATGCCAGCGGAACAGTAATCTTGGAGAAGCCGAGTGAACCGGGTGGCGACTATACGTTCGTCGAGAGCATAGTTGTGCCGAGTCGCACAACACTCGATACAGGCATGGCCTGTAAAAGTACAGACTACTATTTCGTCGATTTTGAGCCAATGGTTGCAACAGCATATGGCGCAATTATTCACGCGGGCACAAGCAAAATTCTTCGTGTGTACATAGACGGGAAAAACATCCAAATGAAGGTTGACTGGTACAATCAGAATACTGCAACAGCTGCTGTCGGTACGCGGCTCAACATGTCCTTTGCAAACCAGATCACATACCTTAACGGTGCACAAAAGGCGAACATGAGCGGCGTTTCAGCATTTACCCCAGACACAAACGTCATAATTGGCGGACTTGGTGCACAATTCCGTCTGTATGGATGTAAACATGGCTCCTCCGCTGATAACTTGGATTTTGACTATGTACCGGCAGTCCGCAACAACGATAATGTTGCTGGTTTGTACGACAATATCTCTGGAGAATTTTTGCCATTTGGAACGGTATCAAATTAAGGAATGATGAGGAATGTGAAATGACATTATCGCAGATCATAGGTGGCAGCAGCGCTGGTCTTGTCCTGCTGCTCACCTTAATTGAAATTGCGCCGATCAAGGTAAATCCTTGGTCGGCGTTATTTTCTGCAATCGGTCGGAGAATCAACAAGGAAGTCCTCGATGAAATAACTGAGCTCAAGAAACACATGGAGGAGATCCGCGATGTCAATGATGAGCGGAATGCAAAAGAATGCCGCGCACGCATCCTTCACTTCGGAGACGAACTGTATCATGATGCGCGGCACACGAAAGAGCATTTTGATCAGATATTGGATGACGTCCACGAATACAGCCAGTATTGCGAATCTCACAAGGACTTCAAAAACGACAAAACCGTTATGACTACGGCGAAAATCCGTGATACATACCGGCAGTGTGTTGATGAACACAGCTTCCTTTGAGCGGAGGAGCGGTATGGAGAATGTTGAAGAGTTTGATCGGGATCCGTCTGGGGCGGAAACAAGCAAAAAACTGTACTACCTGTTTATTCTGGTTGCGATCATCCTGATTCTTTCCGTCGTTATTATCGCGGCTTCCGGAGGATACTGCACGGACCTCGTAACCGTAACTGTTGCATGGATTGGTTTCCTCGCGGCGTATTCGGCTTTCTATTTGTGGAAATCGAAGAACGAAAATAGGGCAAAGTATGCCCAAAAATTCATCAGAAAGTTCGCAAACAAGTATGGCGTCGATGCGGCTATCCGCATCTCAGAAGTAGTTCTGAAAGATTAAAGGAGGATAACTATGAAAAACGAATTTGTTGATCTCATGCTCACGCTGCTCACGGTTTGTGCATTTACCCTTGTAGCTTTTTTGCTGTCCAACAGCAAGCAGAAGCTCCGGCAACTCATCAGTGAGCTTGTGCAGAAGATGGAAGACGCTGTTCAAGGCTCCGGCATGGGCGCAGTCAAAAAGGAACGCGTTATCGCCCAGCTCCGCACGATGGGCGTTCATGTGACACAATGGGTCGAGGATACTATTGACGCGATCGTTGCCGAGCTGAACAAGAGCAAGGCATGGCTGAAAACGGAGGTGAGCAGCAATGATGAAAGCAAGTGAACTTGCCGCAAAGGCTCTCGATATTGCGAAAAATTACCTCACCGTCTATGTCTGGGGCGCTGTAGGCTCCCCGGTCACAGAGCAGACGATCAGCGACAAGGTCAAGCAGTATCCATCCAACCGGACAAGCGGCCATGAAGCGCGAGCCCGAGCGGTCATCGGGAAGAACGCATGGATGTTTGACTGCGTCAACCTGCTCAAGGCCATCCTCTGGGGCTGGAAGGGCGACGCCAGCAAGTATTACGGCGGCGCAACGTACTGCTCCAACGGCGTTCCCGATATCAATGCCGATACCATGTTCGCCAGGTGCACACAGCAGAGCGCCGATTTCTCCAACATTCAGGTCGGCGAAGCGCTGTGGATGAGTGGCCACATTGGCGTATATGTCGGCGACGGCCTCGGCGTTGAGTGTACGCCGGCGTTCAAAGGCGGCACACAAATTACCGCCGTCGGCAACATTGCGCCGAAGGCAGGCTACAACACCCGCCGCTGGACGAAGCATGGCAAACTCCCGTATGTTACATACGACAATTCCGCAGCACCTGCTTCGCAGAAGAACGGCAAGATTGTTGTGAATGGCAAGGAACACCCGATCAATTTGATCCTTCGCAATGGCGCAAACTATGTCAGCGAAGCTGATTTGTTTGAAATCCTCGGACTCGACATCAAGGAAATCGACACGATCAGCAATGCCGGTGCTCCATTTGTTAAGATCCGCGATATCGCAAAGGTTGCTGGATGGAAGGTGAGCAACAGAGGCAATATCGCAGTTATCGACACGAAGTAAGATGCGGAGGAAACCAAAACGCGGCGATATGCTGCAACTCAGACTCGCATCAATGTACGCAAATCCGTGCGATAAGGAACCATCGAAGTTCTGCTCTGGATCTTATTATTTATGGGGAGATGAACAGAAAAACGGGCGGTATCCAATCGCTGATACACATTCAAGATGCGGCATTCATGGCTACATCACAGGATGGATTGACAAAGAACTCGTTGTAATTCAATACTGAAATCTGACCCTCTCTCGGAGAAATCCGGGGGAGGGCTTTTTTTGTTTGTCCTTTTGGACAGTCCGCGGACAGTCCATTGGACGTGTCCTTGGGACAATCCTCGGACTGTCCACTGGTAAACATAAACGTAATCATAACCATAAACGTAACCATAAACTTAAAGGTAAAATAGAAAAAAGAAAATAAAAAAAGAAAAAGATAAGCACACAAGCAGATAAAATATCCGATAACGGAAATATAGAGATATATAGCGATAAAAATATCCGAAAACTATTGACTTTCGACTGCGATACCACTACGATTAGTATAGAGGGAAACAAAATTAAATCGCGCCCCTTGGGCAAAAAAATGGCCCATCCGCCACAAAGCCGCTAAATGGGCTGTACAGCATTTTTATTTCTGGACATCAAATTACACCACCGAGCGTGGAAAACCGGAGCCACAGCCGCCAGAGGGCTGACAAGCCTATATCCTGCGAAATTTCAAAACAGTCAATCAAAAATGGCTGATTAGAAATGCGAGAGGGATGAAGACTCTTTAATTAGATATGATTCCAATTTTCTGTGAAGCATGCTGATATGCAAATGTCCAGTGGACAGTCCGTGGACAGTCCGCAGATGTGTCCAGCGGACAGTCTGCGGAACGTCCACAGAGATGTCTGCGGACTGTCAATAAGAATAAACAATGGAAAGGATGGTATGGAAGTATGAAAAAAGAAAGATGCAGCAAGAAGGACTACTATCTGGGCATCGCAAAAGCCGTCTCTGCAAGGTCAACCTGTCTGCGGAGACAGTATGGAGCCGTCATCGTCAAAGATGATGAAATCATCGCAACAGGCTATAACGGGAGTCCGCGAGGGACGACCAACTGCTGCGATAGCGGCGAGTGTTGGAGAGCGGCAAATGGTATTCCGCACGGTCAGCAATACGAAAAGTGTGTTGCCGTTCATGCTGAGGAAAATGCGATTATCTCCGCCGCCAGGCGGGATATGATCGGCGCTATCCTCTATCTGTATGGCGAAGAGAATGGAAAGTCCATTGATGCAGAACCGTGCGAGATCTGTAGAAAGCTTATTCTGAATGCTGGAATTGGCCTCGTCTACAAGAGTAAGGGAGGTGAATGAAAATGAAAGATACAAGACTCGAAGTGAAAGAAGTAGTCCGGAAAGCGGTGAATCAGGCAATGGAACACCCGGAAGATCGTGCTGCAATGTTTGACTTTATCACTGGCTTATATGGCCTGAATGTCTGGGCGGATATGTGTGGGACAGAGTCTGAGATTTTCAACCAGGTGGCAATGGATAAAAAGCAGCTTGAAGATATCGCTGCATTGCAAGAGCAGGAAATCAGAAAACTCAGGTCGTTCCTTGACGCTGCTGTAAGAGCGAATCAGATCTGCAAGTTTTGTGCACTTGATGGAGAGGAAAACTCGAAAAGCTGCATAATCCATGAAGGGAGCTGTGGCGGATTCTTTGATTCAAGACTTGCAAAAGCACCCAATGTTATTGAGTGATGTCCATACTAGAAAAACACACAGAAAGGAATGCACAGAATGGAAATGTTTGATGTCAGAAAGTACCTTGTCCAAGCTGGTGTAAGGCCAAGCCTCGTTGGTTTGGACTACCTTACGGATGAGGTCCTTTCTGCTGCAAAAACAAAAAAAGAAAATGGGACATTTCGACGCCTTCACGCGGATGTTGCCCAAAAGTACAATACTACTCCGGGCGCTGTGGAACGTGGAATTCGTAACGCGATTCGTTCTGCTATGGATAATAACCCGGACTTCATTGCGGACATTGGCCTCAGTGATTGTCACGGGGACGGAAAGTACACACTTTCAGATTGCGTATATGCCGTGGTTTACTTGCTTCAGGAAGCAGAAGCTAACAACCTGAATCTCCGTCATGCGAATTAAATGATTTGTTGTGACGACTGTTAAATATGAAAACAAGAAGAAAAAAGCAATTCATCAAAAGAATCTGCCCAATCTGTGGAAGTGAATTTGAACAGTACAAACGCATCAAAATACCGCAAAAATACTGCTGCAGATCATGCTTCTACAAAGCGATGAAATGCGGAGAAGTATCCTGCGTGCGAAAAAATCCGGAGGACCTATACAAAAAAGTGCAGGTCAGAATAACAACGCAAATCCCCGTATTTGAGGCATTGAGCCCAACTGTTGGAAGAGTCTACGATGCCGAACGCTATGACGAGTATGGCTGCATTGGGTATGTTGTTGCAATCAACGGAAAAAGAATCAACGTTAGAGCGGATGAATGCAAGGAGGTTGTTGGCTGAATGGGTACGCTAGAAGACAATGCTGTTGTCAGGGCCCTTGGAACTGTTGAACGAGAGTTGAACAGAACTTTTGATTATTACAGCATCGTGCAGAAAAGAAAGAAGCAATACTCGAAAGAAAAACTGAAAATGCCGCTGTCGGCAATGGAACTGCATGAAATGAACGGCAGGCCAGTCTACGTTGGCGCACCATTCAACTATTGGGCGATTGTCGATGCAAAAGGTGATACCGAAAAAAACAAGGTCGTATCTGCCATTGTCAAAATTGAAGGAAAACTTGCAAGGCTCATTCCTGCACCCAGCCTGTATCTCGTTCCGAATAAAGAAGACAAATGGAGCGGAAGTATCGAATTTGTAAAACCGGAAGGTGGAGAAAAAGAGTGAATGGATATCACGAAGATGTAACTGAAAGCTATCAGGAGATTTTGAAACTACGGAAGCTGCTCTCTGAGGCAAGAATTCCGCACGAGTTGAGACGCTGTTTTGACGGGTGGCAGATTCTATATCCTGATTCCAAGAAAACAAAGTGTAGCGTTATCGAACACTGCTACAGCTACGGGCATGACTTAGATCGGCTTGAGATTATGGGATTGCTTACAAAGAATGAAAGTAAGCGGGATTTTGTGCTTGGAAATCTCGACGCCAAAGAAGTGTTTGATAGAATCCAACCCCATTATGAACACAATTTTAAGAAAAAATGAGTTGTTACAAATGCAAGTGCAATATGTGCATATACAGCTGTGAGTTGGAATCTCAGTACATTACTGTCGGGGAGGTTCAAAACGTCGAAGATATCTGCTGGTGTTGCGATGAGTGCAGCTGGTACGACGGAGATATTCATAAACGCTCACAGAAGCATTTTGAATGCGAGAAGCATCAGTATCCGAAAAAGTACATTCAGATGCGGCAAATGCACGAGGAGATGAAAGCAGAAAGAAGGCGAAGGTGCTTTCGGGTGCTGGATGGAAACAAGGACACTGCGTGTTCAGTAAGAAATGAGGAATAAAAATGCTCAAAATCGAAAAAACGGAAGTCGTTGGCTGGGAAGCGGCCATCAGAGGAATGCGCAATCCAACAAACTCTTTAGAGCAGAGCGATAGCGATTACCGACCAATCCTCTGCAAAAGGTGCGATAACTGTATGTCGTATCAGCTTGAGCAATGGGGTGACTGTGAACAGTGCGAAGTGGAGAAGCAGGCAGAAGCCCATGTCGGTTATATGGTTGGCCCCAATGATCTCGAACTCATGACTTGCCTTCGCAACGCTGGTACGGATCATCGGAAGTTCATGCAGATGGTCAATGTGTACGCTGACATCACAGCTCCGCTTTATTGGTGGATGGAGTTCAAGACGTATTGTGCAGGTGGAGAGTTTGGAGATAATGAGCCGGATATCATAGATGAGGGATATTCGGAATATGACATCGAGAGGAACCGCTTCTCCACGATGCACAAGATTGCGAAAAAAGAGTTTAAGTTGGAAGATTTCAGTCATGAGCATCTGACAATTCTCCCATTAAAAGCACTCAGAAATACTATCGAAACCCTTAATAGTTGTCGGAATGGGTATCTCGCTATGAAGAATAGGCCAACTAGAGAACTCAAAAAACGAAATGAAGATCTCAAAGAAATTTGGCGGCAGATGATCCAACTTCTTCCTGGTTCCTACAACCAGAAGAGGACGGTAATGCTGAGTTATGAGGTTCTGGCTGATATGTATGAGTCCTGCAAGAACAGCGAGCTCGACGAATGGCATATGTTCTGTGATTGGATCAGGAGCCTTCCGTGTTCGGAGTTGATTACAGGAGATAAAAAATGATGGTTAAAGAAATCTGCGAACGCTGCGGAAACACGTTCGACGCTGGGCCTAATGCTCATTTCTGCATGGCCTGTAGAAAAGAAATGCTGAGTGAGCAGGCAAGAAGGCGCAATCTCAGCAGACTCGGGAATGCCGCCAGGTGGCATAGAAAGGACCAGGAGAAAAGTCGATGAGAAGACTGATGTTCAACCTCAAATTGAAATTGCGTGCATTCATCTGCAAGGTAAAAGCTGGAATGATCCACGCTCTTGGTGGGGTGACGAAACTTGAGAGCGCGCAGACGGTGATGAATGACCGTTATACCAGACGGGACATACAGATTAAAACGGCAAGATACACGCAGATGATCGAACGGAGAGGTATGTCATCTGGTTTCTTCGAGGGACATATTGAACATTTCAGAATGTACGCACCGTGTGAGATCGGAAAATACTTGGCGGAGAAAGGCGCAATCACGATCAAAAGAGAAGAACGCGATGGAGCAATCGTGCTTACTGCGGAGACGAAGTATATAGAACCGCAGGAGAGTTACGGGCCAGAGCGTGTTATGCCCAGTCAAATTATCTGAATAGGAGATCAAGAAATATGAAAGAATTAGCAGAACTGAAAGACCTTATGGCTGAATTGCTGGATGGTGAAATCCAGTATGAGCCGGAGATGGCTGTTACGGAACGAGGAAAAGAGATCATCAACGAGATTGCAGATTATGCAGAGACAACTGAGTTGTTTAGAAAAGAGCACCATCATGGCGATCTGATGCTCCAAGGAATGACCTTCCGCGAGGTGTTCGCCTATATGCTTGATCGCGTATGCAATGCGCCAACCATTCTTCATGTGACCAGCAGCGTCATCCTCCTCATGCCGTTCGTCCGGGATGCCATGATGAAATATCCGCCGGAGGTGAAAAACTGAATGGTTATCGTTGAAATACATGAAAACGGATTTAAGACTACCGGAATAACAGGCCCGAGCCTTGATGGCTTCATGGCTTCGCATATGTCTGCAATCTTATTTTCCGCAGCGCAAAGTGCCACAGAAACCATGCACAAATTAAATCCGGCTTTCAAAACCAGTTGGGAAACAGATAAACTTCACGGAGGGCTCTTGACAATGTGGGGTCCGTCGAATGAGGAGGAAAAGCAGAACTGCGATGGAATGTTGTTGCTGCTACTTCATGGTTGCATCGCACTTGCAAAAATGTATCCAGATCAGATCCAAATGAAATATGTCGACACGAAAGGGACGAATGGAAAATGAAATCTGTAATGATCAGCATCAAGCCCTCTTGGTGCAAGAGAATCATGCTGAAGGAGAAAACGGTTGAGATCCGCAGAACGAGACCGATTCTCGATACGCCGTTCCGCTGCTACATATACTGCACGGCCGAGAGGGGACGGAAGAATACACTCTTTGTTGCCGGCAGCGACGGAGCAGACTATGCTCTGAACGGACGTGTCATTGGAGAGTTCACATGCAAAGAGATTCAGAAAATCTCGAGGATCGGATCCACAGGAAGTCGCCAGCCTGAAGTATATAACGCGACCAGATACGAAAATGGAATCCAGAAGCAAGGGATGACGCAAAGCCAGCTGCTTGAGACTTCCTGCCTGACTTTCGAGGAAATGGACAGGTATCTTCACGGGTTCGGCTTTGCATGGATTGTTTCTGATTTGCACATTTATGGCATCCCGCGAGAACTCCGATGGTTCAAGAAATGGCATGACGACGGCATGTGGTCAACGCTCTTGAATGTCGAACGGCCTCCTCAAAGCTGGGGCTATGTGGAGGAACTGAAATGAGTGGCTACAGCAACGAGAAACGCCAGTGTTGCAACTGTGTTCATGGAATTGAAGAAGGCTTTAACTCTATCAACGAACGGACTATCTACTGCGAACTGACGGCGGAGTGGATGAATGTGAATCTCGGTGAATGTCTCGGAAACTGCGAAAGCGAGGATGACAGCCCATGGAACGTCTGACGAAATACAGCAAGAAAACCTCACATGAAAACGGCATCTGTTGCACTCATTTTGGAAGTCCTGAATGTTACGATGTCGGCGGCAACTGTGCCATGAATTGCAAATGGGAAGAAGCTGCATGGGAACGACTCGCAGCATACGAGGACTCGAAATACCCACCGGATAAAGTCGCTTGGGCGGTTGGGACTATCGAAATGGCATTCGATGAAGACGAGACCAGAATCACCCACATGCACGATCTGGCTGTTGCTGATGGAGAGGGACGGGTTGTTATGCTTCGGTTCAAGATCGGCAACACAGCATGGTATTACAATTCAGATTTCGGGACCGAACTCCCATATGTTGTTGAAGCGGTGCATATTTCGAGAGAGGCGACTACCTACGAAGCAAACTGCTCACACGACGGCGAACTGCTGGATTCCATTGATTTTGAAGATTCCGACGTCGGGAAAACAGTTTTCTGTACGCAGAAAGAACTCAAAGAAGCAATGGAGGCAATTAGAGATGGCGTATAGCGTATGCGTCACCTGTGATGTATGCGGCTCTGGGTATCAATGGGAAGACCATTCGGTATCGTATTCTACTGCTGTGAGAATCGCTAGAAAAGCTGGATGGAGCATCGGGAAGCGCGGATGGAGCTGCCCTCGCTGCCAGAAGAAAAAAACTACTGCCGAAAGTGAAGAACACAATATGGAGGATCAGTAATGTTTGACATTATTACAAAGGATGGGAGAAGATACACGGTGTATTATGTACGCACTGCTCCAAACCGAATGTATGTTGACACTTACTTTCTGGTATATGGAGAGACCAATGGATGGTATTGGCTGGATTCCAGCAACTGCATTCCGTGCAAAGAAGGGCGTGAATGATGGAATACGTTGAAAAGGGCTATGTTTTGGCTGTCCTGCGGCTAGCAGCACGCGGAGCCAGCCTGTCAGCAACTATGCGCATTGAAGAGGCGTACAAAAAGATACAGCAATCTCCTGCAGAAAAAGTAGAGCCGATTGTAGAGGCAGAATGGATTCGGGATGAACGTGGATTTTGCATATGCTCGCATTGTGGGGCAATCTGTCCGTATGAAGTCAGCAACGCCGACTATATCAAATACTGGCCCGATATGCTCCGCTGTCACAGGTGCGGCACCCATATGAACAGAGGAAAGGATGAGCCAGGTGAAGAAGTATTATGAATATGACGACGTTATCAAGCTTCTGAAAAAGGCGTGCAGCGTCACTGAAGCCAACTTTCTATGTGATGGGCAGGCTTATATTGGTTTGAGCGGAATTCCAAGAAATGTTGAGAACTTCATGCTTGCAAAGAGCCTATTGGATTCCATGGAACCGGAGCCGGTTCGGAATGTGACCTTCTGCCAGAACTGCGAACTGTGGAACGAGTGGGATCACGCTGGCAGAAAAGAGTATGGAAACTTCGTTTGTTCCTGTTCGCATTGGTCTGACGACGGCTATTCGATTTACACAGGGCTTGATGACTTCTGCAGCAATGGGGAACCAAAGATAGTCGACGAAAAACAAACTGAAGTCATTGAATCCTGAGTATAATGTAGTAAAACAGCAGAAATATAAGCCAATTACCCTGTTGCGATTCTTTGCATTTGCGTGGTATAATCAAAAAAAGCCTGCAAGGAGATGTGACGATGCTTGATAGTATAAAGCGTATTTTTTGGATAAAAAGAAATGCCCGTAAGATCAAGCGACATTACAAGAAGTATCCTTATTCGTTCTATGATATTGATGAGTTCGATGATTTCAACCACGAACATATTTGCTTTGCTTCCAGAATCACAAATGTCGAGCTTTCAGATATCTGTCCTCTGAAGAATAAACCGAATCTCACACCCGGAGAAATGGACGAGTGTGAGCGCTGCAAATATTTCGGCATTGTCTCATATTTGATCGATCCATTAACCGGAGAGAAACAAATCCACTTTGATCTGAATAAGGATGTTGTATCCGTACACGAATAATTGACTACTGAAAAATGGGCGTCCTCTTGAGCGAAATTCAAGAGGGCGCCCGCTTTTTATATTTTAGACAAATTCGGAGTCTAGTTTTGTGCAACATTTCATATTACGGTCTTCAGGACTTTTCCATATACACATACCTCTAGCATAATCAAGGCAGATAAGGGCGTCAAAAGCCTCACATGGGAACGATAGAAAACGGAAATAAAATTAGATAAAAATTAGAAATATCCAAAAAACAACTTGACACACGGTTAGGTTGTGCTATCGTAAAGATACGATAAATCAATCCCACGCAACACAACAGGAGGAAAAGAGAATGGCGAGATACTGGAAACCAAGCAAAGCAAAAGTCAGAAATGACATTCGAACCGCACAGGAAGGTTTCGAGGCAATCTCCCGGACCAGACACAAGGCAATCGGAGAAGAAAAGCCATTTGAATACCGAACCGAGGTTGTGGAAGCTGCTTACCTTATGATGCAAGCAAGAGATTACATTGAAGAAGCAAAAATATGGAAGCCTGAAAATGGAAAGGCATGGGTTGGGTTTTCAAAGAAGAATTACGATTTCTGCCTCGAAAACTCGAAGGCAACATATGAGCAGTATTGTGCGCTTAAAGCGCGTATTGCAAACAAATTTGTGGTTTCCGAAAACACTATCACGCACGACATAATGGCAGCATTTTATGCTGCCTGCTGAGGAGGATAAATTATGAACGACCAGAAAAAGTACATGGTTCAGTGGAAAATCAGCACTTCGATTTGGAAGGAGCCACGGTATTTCGAAAGTGAGACTGAAGCCAAGAGATTCTACGAAGAACTGATTCGTTCTGGTGTAACCATAGTCGAAATGTATTATAAATGCCGCGTTGGATATAGGCGAATGAATCTGATATGAGGAGGATTAAGATGTTTAAGATTAAAACGCAGTCGCTGCTTGAAGAAGCGTACTGCCTGCTCAGAGAAATCGAGAAGCGCAAGCAGGCTGGAAGGCGGGATCTCGACCAGTACGAGATCCACATCAAGAAGGAAATCCGGCGCTACAACAAGGCACAGCAGGAAGGCATCATCGGAACCATCATCAAAGATTACGGAATTGACGGATATGTTTCCCTTGAGAAACTTCCGGATCAACTGAACGGCTCTGATATCGACGATGTCAATGAGTGGTTTGAGGAACACCGTGCGTATCCGGAGATCCGCTCCGCGTATGACTGCACTGGCCGGCCGTTCACAAACTGGTTCAAATGCTTCCGCAGGCGCGGACATTGGATGGCGTACCATTCAGTCGGATACGACTGCTGAAAACATACATCAGACGAAGAACTTACGAAGCTGACCTATCGGCGTAACGGGGAGAAAGGAATCATCATGGAAGACAAAATCATCATCGATCGCATTGACGCGGAAGAATTTCTTGAAATGCTTATGGATGCCGCCAAGCAGGACAACCCGACCAAGTATTACAGTACCGCACAAATCATTGAAAATATCGCAAACGAGTTCAAGACGCTCTGCAAACTGTAAAACGCTGCCTGACCTATCGGGCACACGGGGAGAATGGAGAAGGCATGAGCAGATATGAAAAGATTCCTATGATCGAAATGGCAGACCTTAATGATCTGGAACTGCTGAAAACGCACCGGATCTACAGCGATGAATTTGAGAAACTGCCCGAGGAACGAAAGCTTGAAATCTACAAGTATTGCAAGCTTCACGCGACTTGCCCCGGATGCCTTGCGAGCCTTGAGCAGATCCGATACGCTGTCACGAAGCTGTATTTTGGATGGCCGGAGAAGGTTGCTGATACGGACTCAAGCTCAAGGAAGCAGTACCAGCGCAAGGCGCATCTGCTGAGAAATCGACTCGGGAAAATCATGGCGGTCTATAAGAATGAACACGACGACAGGCGGCTTGCATACAACGTATATCGAGAGATGCTTGAAGCATGCAAGGCAATGGAGTCGGTTGATAACCTCGCAGTTCATTGCGCGTTCAACAAATACTTTGACGAGGAGGAAGAGCTTATTCAGAAAATCATCGATCGCTTCGAGAACGCAGCAACTTGAGGCATATCAGCTGCCATGCGGCTGTGGCACAGGGAAATATGCGTTCAAAACCAAATTATATACACAGGCAGAAAGAAGCGTAAAAAGGCGCAGAGGGCGCCACAAGGAGGAACATTATGAACTACAAAGATTACTGCGATTTTGCTGAATATCTCAAGAAGATCACGCCGAACGCGTCGGTCGTAAAAGCAAATACGGACAAGGCGCTGACCTTGCTGATATGCGGAATCCAGTTCCGCCCGGAAGGCGTTGGTGTCTCGCTTGGCAGCGATAATGCGGCCTGCAGAGCACTCGGAGATTTTCTTGGGCAGGATGTTGTTGACGCATGGCTCAAGGACTCAATGGCGATTCTTGCAAAGAGCGAGGATATCCGGGCCATATCCGGTATGCTGATGGCACTGATTGAACGGCAGTTCGGGAAGGAGAAAGAAAAGCATGAACAGCCATGACCGGAAGATCCTCGAAAATGTATTTGAGATTTCCATGTGCGCAGCCGAACTGCTCACAGAAAAGAAAATTGAGGTCGAAGATTCGCGGGATCTCTGCAATGCGGTTTTGAGCCTGGCCGAGAAATTCGAACAGGAGCATCCTGACCCGGTGGACTACCTGATGGAGATCTACCTTTTCGCCAGACCGAAGCTGATTGAGCGTTTCAATAAATCCTGATGTCCGAAAACGGATATTTATACAAATAAAAAACGAAAATCTCCGAAATAACACTTGACTAGATAGGTAGGTATGCTAACGTATAGTCACAAACAAAACATAAACACAAGGAGATTTCGAGATGAACGTTGCGTACATGGAACAGCTTCAGAAGGAAGCAACTGAAAAGAAGCTTGACAGTCGTGCGAAGTGGATGCTTCTCCGCGCAGATCTCGTTGGCGAGAATACGGCTTTTGTTCATGATCCTGAGTTCGACTCCACCGCAGATGCGGTAGGATTTGCACAGCAGCTTTCGCTTGCTGGAATCAATGAGCTGTATGTGAGCAGCAGCTGGAGCAATCAGATGGATAACTGGATGGCGATGGATTCGTTCGGCCTGAAGCTTCGGGGTATTGAGAGCATCAAGAACCCGGCGCATGAAAGAAACAACTTGGCCCCGGAGTTTGTTCCGGCATTCAGATTTAGCTTCAAAGACTGAAAGGAGGCGAGCGAGATGACCAGATTTCAGATGGAACTCAGCGGGAAGCTCGGCCAGTTCTGGCAGAACGAAGCCCAAAAGGAACTTGAGCGTGTGAAGCTGGACCTTGAAGCTGGAAGAATTACCGTTGGCGTTGATGGTGTTGCCCGCAACTATCTCGGCCGCGCGCTTTCCAACGATATGCTTGAAAAGCTCGTGATGGTTGCTCCTGAGGAGGTCAAGTTCTTCCTGAAACCTACTCAGAGAGCCAGAAAGGCAGAAGTGGAAGAAGCCTTGCAGCAATACGCCAGCCGACAGCCCAGTGATGAAGAGATGCACGAAATGAAATCGGCTTTCGGTGCCGGAAGTACGGTAGTAGATGTACTGACAGGAAGGCGCTATACGGTATGAAAAACTATGGTTGGGTCAAGTGGAAGCATTGGACGGCTAACGGGCTGGTTGCGTTCGGGCAGATGCCGATCCGAGATGTCGGGCGGGAGCTTCAGAAGCTTGAGGCTAAAGCCATCAAGGTCCTGAAAGAGACCGGCGCAGATCACGTCCTGTACGGCGTGAAGGAATACGACAGAGACGGGGATCTTGACACGGTCCGCTTTTATCTTGAACCGATGTCGGAGCAGGAGTTCGAGGAGCGCGTCGTGAAGAACAGCACAGGGATGACGGTCTACGCCGTCCACAAGAGATAGGAGTATTTGAAATGAAATGCGCTGACTGCTGCTACTTCTGGAAGGAAGAGAATGAAAGTTATCCGTCCTGTCACTGGGAGCCACGCGCACCCGGCGATATGGCTCCGTGCGATTATGAAGATTACTACGACGAGGAGGATGACTGAAATGAAATACTACGCAACCATCACGAGCCGCTCCAGACAGTTCGAAATCGGCGGCACGAAAGAAAGCCTGATTCAGGATCTGAATAGGATGAAGCGTTCGGGCGAACTTGATGGGTCTGAAATCATCTGCATCTACGGTGTAGACCTCAGAACCGGAAACAGGATCGCGGTCAGCGCCGATGATGAGAACCACATTATGAATGCAGCAATAATTTGAATTGGAGGAAAAGAAATGAAAAAGAACACAAGCCTTGCGTGCCTGCCGGAAGTATTGATGCCCGATGATGTCTTTTCCGGGATCGTCAACAGCCATCATGATCGTGTCCGCATGAGAAATGCAAGATCTGCCAGAACGGCCTATATTCGCAGTATCCGCCGGAAGGTAACTGCTGCCGTTATCTCCGCAGTATCCGTGCTGACTGCTGTGGCTGTTCTGGTTGGTGTAGGTATTATCCGCGTTTTCTGATTAACCGGAGAATAGGAGTGAATATGGCATACGAAATTGAACTGCACTACGGCTTCGAGAGAAGCCACGATACCTACGAAACCTACCACGCTTTCGAGGCGACAGACATCGAAGAAGAGGCGGATGACGCCGCCATCGAAGCGAAACTCGCTGACCTGCTCGACTGCAGCCCGGACGACGAGGACTTCGACTGCAAATCCATGCGCATCACCCTGCCTGAGAGAACGGTGGAGCGCATCCGAGCGGAGGGCTATGCGGCCGGTAGAGTCGGCATACTGGCCCAGATGATTGAGGGGCCGTGGAACAACGACGCCTGCAAGGGTTACGCCATCATGGCAATGGAACGTGCTGGCCTTGACCCGGAGATGATCCGCAAGGTCAGTAGTGTGATGACTGACTGCTTCGACGACACATCAGTCGAAGAGGCTGGCCGGTATTACATGAAGGGGGCGATCTATTGAAAGAATTGAAAAGCAGGACGGAGATTGCGTCCGCAATCAATTTCCACCGGTATCCGGTTCTCACGCTGGATCTTGTAGATAAAGATGAGTATGGCTTGAAAGGCTGCAATGTGCTGGTCGATTTCGGAAAGTTCAACACCGGGGAACCATGGTACGAAAAAGGTGAGCTGCGCGTGTATCGGGATGAATGCAGGTTTGAAATCAAAGCATTTGGAACATGCCTCACGAAAGATTTTCTGTACAGAGACTATGAGAAGATCATCGCCTATGCGAACGCGCCAATCATTAAGGCGGACCAGGAGATCCTGATTTGCGTGTATGACAGTAACGCAAGACTTGCCTTCAATCCGATTGTGCTGAAGACCGGCGGCATCACCAAGCATTGCTCAACGCCAATCACGCTGGAGCCGTACAATGCCAGCATGTTTTTGAGATGTGCTGGCTTCAAAGAGGAGGAGATTGGATATGACAAATGAAGAAGCAATCGAACTGCTCGAATCCAGAATTGCACTCGATAAAGACCTGCTGCGGGGGGATGCCGAAAGTGAGTATGCAAAATTTGTCCTTGAGCAGAACGAGGCAATTCAGCTTGCACTGGATGCCTTAAAAGCGTCAGTTAAAAAATAAAAGAAGACATAGAAATCAACTTGACTAGGCGGTAGGTTATGCTAACGTAACGTCACAGTTAAAAATAAAAGAGGCGATAAAATGAACCTGAGCGCAAGTGAGAAATCAATGCTTGTCGATTTGCTGCACGATGCAGTCGACTCCTGGGAAGAGGAAAAGCGGAGTGGAGATGATGATCTCAACTGTACGCTGGAAGCGCAGATACAGTTGGCAAATAAGCTGATTGTAAAACTAGGGGGCATGGTCGTATGAATGAGAAATTCGCGGCGAAAGCAATTCTTATGGCAAGGAAGCACGGGTACGGGATCAAATGGCAGAACCTCCGTTTCGGATTCGCTCGGGCAGTCATTGATTGCAATAGTTATGAGGAAATCTACGCAGTTGAATATCTGTTCAGCAAAATAAAAGATGTTTGGATTGAGCATTGGGCCTGTAGCATCGGTGAGTTTTCTGGCTGCGTTTATGTCATGGATGCTGCCGACCATGAAGAACTTGAACGGTTGCAGAAAGAAGACCAACAGAGGCTAGACGAGTGGTGGATGCGATATCACTTCGCAGATGAAGAAACCCGTCGCCTTATGGCTTGCGGGGCAATTCAATAGGAGGAGAAAATGGAAGAGCACATTGAATACGGAGCATTCGTTTATGACAAAGAGCATGGAAAATATGAAAAACTGTTTTCCACATCAGCCTCTGCACTTCTTGCAAAGAATCGTGCCATTGAAAAAGCATACGAACTCAACAGGTTTATGAATCGAAATTTCGATGCGAGCAAAGTCGTTGTAAAAAGGAGACATGTATATGTAATCAGAGAGGAATGGAGTGAATGCAATGAGGATTGACGAACTGCCGGACAAAGCCGAAGGACTCGGCTGGCGTGTCCGCGAGGATAGCAGAGGAGGAAAATAGCAATGTTTGAAGACATTTCGTTCGTAGAGTTCTGCAGCGAGTCCGCTGAAGAGTTCCGGAACCTGACAGTCGCCGTAAAAGGGGCTGACGAAAAGACACTGTGTGAACTCGAAGACCGTGTTCACGCCAAGATGGAGAACATGACAATGTACGATTCAATGTGCGATTCCATCCAAGAAGCGATGCAAGAACTCAGCATTGAATTCGAGGTTATTTACCCAGACAGACACATTGAACTTCGTTGATGTCTGTCAATCGTTAGAAAAACAGAGGAGGAGTAAGTTTGACAAAGGATGAGTTGCGAGAGAAGCTTCTTGGAGGTGCCATTATGGATGATCTGTTTGCATTCAGAGACGGCCAAGAATGTGATATTTTTAAGGCCGCTCGGTTTGAACTGGGTGATCAAATCATCTACATTCCCGACCTTGCCCTGAACCTGATTCCGGTCACGGAGCCTGCAAATGACCCAGAGGATGTTGACGAGATTGTCGATTGTTGTTACACCGGCAATGACTTCGCCGCAGAGTGCAATGGGGATGTGGAGAAGGCAAGACGCCTGTTTTGGTACTGCGACTGGCAGCATCCGAGTTCAGCACTGCCAGAAATCGAAGATGAGGCGGAGTGCCTTGAAACCGAAAGCGGAGAACTCCGCTGCGCACATTGTAACGAACTTCTGCTTTGCGACGAATGCGGAGATATGCCGGAGGAGTGCCCGAACTGCGGGTCGACTCTTGTGTATCCGGCAAGTATTGGGGGCGAGAACAGTGAACCGTAGAGAAGCAATCTGTGTCATTGAAAGCATGCTGGATGGATCGACTGTACTGACTGTGCAGGCTGTCAACGCAATGGTGCTTTCACTTGAAGCGCTGAAACATCCTGAGAAGATTTCGTGTGGAGGATGCAGCCTCTTCAAAGACGAAGACGCATATGGGGATGGGATGTGCTCCAAACATCAAAAGACGGTGAATTGCACTGATCAAGACTGTATGGACTACGAATAGGAGGAAAGCATGAAAGACCTGAAGGGGAAGTTTATCGACATCTACAAAAACCACATCGGCCGTGAGGGCGCAGACAAGCTGCTTGAGTGGCTGGAAAAGTCAGATTTCTTCACGGCACCGGCAAGCACAAAATACCACCTTGCAAAGCAGGGCGGCCTGCTGCAGCACAGCCTGAATGTGCGGGACCGGCTGGAATACCTGTGTCACGAGGAGACAAAATTCAATAAAGAATTCACCATGCCGTCGTTCGAAAGCATTGCGATCTGCGGCCTGCTGCATGATCTGTGCAAGGTCAACCTTTATAAAACGGAGATGCGGAACCGGAAGAACGAGCAGGGGCGATGGGAACAGTATCCGTGCTATATCCATGACGATAAACTCCCGTATGGGCACGGGGAAAAGAGCGTGTACATCGCTTCTGGGTTCATGAAACTGACAAGGGAAGAAGCAATGGCAATCCGCTGGCACATGGGGCCGTGGCAGGATGGAGAAAAGCAGGAGGCAGGCAGAGCGTTCGAGATGTACCCGCTTGCGCTGCTTACTCATGTTGCAGATATGCAGGCGACTTTCATTGACGAAAAGACGGAAAAAGAATGACATGAGTGAAGGCGATTACTGCGGCATGGATGCCGGCGAATACTACGCAACAAAGGACTTCCGTGACCGGGAGCGATTCTTCCGGAATCAAGAAATAGAGGAGCAAATGAAAAATAGAACCACAGTAAGGCATGGTATGCTGGACGATCTGAAAGCCTATCTTACACAAAGCGGATGGAAGATTGAGCCCACAAAGGGCGCCTACGAGGTCCTGCGGGCTGTAAATAAACAGTATCCGCGCCCTCTGCTCGTGTACGATAGAACAAGCGGCGGATGCGGATACAGTATCGATGAACGGGATCTCACAATATACAACGGCTGGAGAAGAAACCGGACAAAGCGTGGGCTTAATCCGAACTATGAAACAGCGGAAGAGCGGGAAGAATATTGGCTTCAGAAATAAAACAAGTCAACAGTAACCGGAAAAAGGCTTGAGGTTTTTTTCTTCTGGCTACTATTGACTAGGCGGGTGGTTCTGCTACGATATAGTCGTAGGGTAACTCCTACAAATACATGAAGCATCGGGCAGGAGGTGCATTGAAGTGGAGAACGATAACATGACGAAAGCAGAACTGATTGTTTTTCTCAAGACTATTGCAGAAAATATCCGTCTCAAAGCCAAAGACGGAAACGAAGCCGCTGAGATCATCCTGGAGATGATCAAGGAACTCAAAGCACACGAATAATGAAAAGAGCCCTCCGCGTCCAGGTAGCAACTAGCAGCGGAGAGCCCGAACCCAATTAAGGGGCAGTGGAACCTGCCTTCCACTCGCCCCTTGATCGTAGCACAAAGGCAGGAAGAAATCAAGGGAGGTACACACATGGATGGTATGTTCAAATATGTCTTGGAACTGCTGGAGGCCAGCACGGACAGAGAGAAAGAAAAGGCATACCGGCATCTCTTGAAAATCGGAATCGACCGCCACACGGCAGACGTGATGGCGGCCGAATTCTATTCTGGGGAGGTTTTGACAAGATGACACATGATGAGATCAAGGCTGATATCCTGCAATATCTTTCGGATGAATACTGGTACTGCAAAGACAAGAACGGGCGTTTCAACGTTGAGATGTATGCGGATTATCGGGATGAACTCTGCGAAAGCAGTATCAATGAGATCCTGCAGGCAGATGATCCGTATGAAGCGTTCTACGAAAAGATGGATGAGATGTATATGGAGGAAGAATGGCATCTCTTCGATGAGGAGTTCGATAAGATCATGAAACGCTATGACATCCCTGAAGAGTGTGAGGATGATGCGAGAGATATTCTCGAAGCGTATTTGGACTTCTACGCGCCGACAGATCATTTTCTCAAACAGGATGTTTGTGTTGATATTATGATGGATACCGGCGATGGCAATTACGATTACGTTCTGAACTCGGTCTATCCGTGCTGGTACGGCCAGGAGAAGGAAAGAATCGATGATAAGAGTTCGCTTCTGTGGCTTGCAAAGCAGCAGGGCTATACGAAAACGCAGCTGTGGCGTGCGCTTCTGACTGGAGACATTTCTGATCCGAAAGGATTTCTTGAAAGCTGCCGGCAGGAGGTAGCTAATATCACGTCTCAGATGAACACACTGACGTTTCTTGTGAAGATGCCGCTGCGGGATGTAATCAAGCTGAATCAGATGGTGAAGCTTCAGGAGCGTAACGGGCATTTCTGGGATGCAACCAAGAATCCGTACTGCGGATATCTTGTTCTTGATAAGTCCGTCATGTGCGGCTTGTATAATCCGTGGGGAGGCGGCGGAAGTGTCCTTGAAATCCAGTGCGAAAAGGATGTAAAGATTCCTGTCCGCTTTATCAGATCTGTACTCCCGGATGGAGCGGATGGATACTCGGTCGGAAGTGTTTATGGGATGTGCGGATCTGCATGGAAA
>ULWQ01054820.1_pt1 | contig 61223 bp, 74 predicted proteins | sample 1960491 | NCBI WGS metagenome assembly ULWQ01 (sample SAMEA4835816, study PRJEB28245) | human gut metagenome | biome: gut microbiome; material: fecal sample | place: Denmark | collected 2008
ATATAAATTCATAAAATCATATTGAATTATTTCATCAATAGCTCTTTCAATCTCTTCTGCTTCTTCTTCTTCTGTGAATTCATTTGATGTTTTAGCTATTCTTGCTAAGTATGAACATGAATTGTAACCTTTTTCAACATCAAACAAAAACCAAGAATTGAAATCTTCAAAAGGATTAAAAGGATTATCAATTGTTGATAACATTACTTTCATTTTAATTAAGCTCCTTTCAAAACTTTATACAAACATTTATTAAAACATTAATTAAACAATTGATCAAACAAATTAATTACATATAATCAAACAAACAATTACTTATTTGAATACTTGATTATAGTTGATGCAGATACACCTAGTTTTTGTGCTATTTGGGCATTAGTATAACCAGAAGCCTTAAGAGTAGCTATATGATTTATTTTAGCCTGACTTAGTTCTTTAGTGCTTCTAGGCATAGCTAATTGTTTAACAGTATCCATATCTGCATTATTTAGGATAGTCTTTAATGTATTTGGTGATATGGCTCCTGCCTGTATAGCTTCCCATTCTTTGTCTGTAATCTTAACTAATTCTCTCTTAGCCCCCACCTGTCTTCTCATCTTATCTAGGGCCTGTTGTCCAACCTTTTTCTTCTCCTTCTTAGTCATATCGGGGTTGTCTTTTACCTTGGCTTGAACTATGGCATTAGCTAGGGTCTGAGCCTGACGTTCGCGTGGGGCATTCTTTAGGGCCACGTTTACTTTAGCTTTTAGGGATGCCGCTTCTTTTTGATAGTGGGCCTTAGCTTCAGGACTATATGGTATGTCTGGGGTAGTTACCATTTCTTTACGGGCCTGGTTAGCTAGGGCTTTAAGATGATTAGCATAGTCTGCGTATACTAATTCAACTGGGTTCCTACTATCTGATACCAATGTGTATGCGTCATCAGTCTCGAACATCTTAGTACTTTTTTGTGTCTTAGTTATTGTTTTAGTTTTAACTTTTCCAGTCTTCTTATCTACTATTTTCTTTTCATATGTTAAATCATCTGCTACTTTCCATGATTGTTTACCTGTCTCAGGATCTATAATAGGAGAACCTTGTCTTTTAAGTACTGATTGTTGTCCTTTGGCACGGGATACTATTGTACCTGTACCCTCACTGTATCTTCCTGTTTCAGGGTCAACATGACCTTGGTATTTCTTTTTTAATGCTTTAATGTTATTGTCAGCTTCGCTCTTCTTGTAGTCTAGTTTATGTTTAGCAGCATCAATAACAACCATTGAATGTCTAACTGCTCTTGCTAATTCATCATCACTAGCTCCAAGTAATGTCATATCAGTTATTAAGTTAGAAATTTTACCCATCTCATTTTGTGTATTGTCTTTCTTACCTGTTTTCATATACTTCATTCCTGGACGCTCTGGGTATTCCATCTTAGGATCAAATCCTTCTAACGCTTTTAATGGCGGTTTAGAACTTATTCTAACACTACCACCTGTAGGAATAACCATTGCTGTATCACCATCAAAGTCTGCTCCTGATAGTCTCTCTGCTACTTTGCTATTAATACAAACAGCATCTTTAGCATTAGCTCCTATTAATTTTTTGGCCTCTTTGTGTTTATTGTTGACAGTAAGGATTGGTATTTCAAATAGTCCTCCATGAGGGTATCTAACTAGTGCTACCTTTTCTCCATCATTATAGTTAGGAGCATAGATTTCATTATCTCTCATTGAAGGTACCGGTAAGATTACTTGATACTTTTGTCTAGGTAATGCTGCTGCATGTAGATGCACTGCTGCTGAATCGCAGTCGTCAGAGAATGATTTAAGTAATGCTTTCTTAACAGTAGGATTAGTTAAACTCATTATTTCATCAAACTCTGCTTGTTTATCTGCAGATGCTAAGCCTAATTGTCTTTTTACTAATGATAAGTTTTGTTTAGATAAGAATTGTGAAGGTAATTTATCAGCCCATTCGCCCCAGTCGCCTTCTTCTGCTCTCTTATTTATTAATGAAAGTTTTCTATTACCATTTTTATCAGTATAGTAACTTTGGCCACCAGCTTTGATTAAAGAACCAAATGGATTATCTGGGTCATCTTTTATCGGTTTCAATACTTCAAGTTTAGATTTATCTTTTGTTTTATTAGTGTTGAACATTACATCTACACCTTTTGGTAAATCATCAGAATATACAGCCATTCCTTTTATATAGTGAGTTCCATCAACCATAATACGAACTTGTGCATAATGAGAATTACCTAAGTTAAGGTCTTCAACACCTCTTCTTATTTCAACTAGTCCATCTTTTTCTAATCCACCATCTTCAGCATATCTTATAGCAAGTCTCTTAGAATCCATAGATGATGGATAAACAAATTTATCGAATGTTTGTCCTCCATCATGTGATGTATATTCATGTACTGAGTGTACATTCTTATAATCATATATAGCACTAGATACTTTTCTTTCATTACCGTTTTTATCTATGATTGTTTTATAAGGTGTGTCTGGTGGACATAATACTTTTAAGTTGGTTTGTTTACCAGGATTATTAACTTGTGGTACTCCGCCTCCAAATGTATTATATCCTTCCATTTCCAAAATATATAAAGCAGTTTTAAGTTTTTCTTTTGATATTCCTAATTCCCTTTCAACACCAACACCTACGTCTATCATTCCTTTTTCGTCTACTTGTTTTTTAAGGAAATCAGCTGTTTGTTTAGCTTGTTTCATTCTACTTTCAGATTGTTCATTTAATAAAGAACGAACAGATGAGTCATTTTTATAACCCATTTGTTTAGCTATCTCATTAAGAGAATATCCTTTTTCTCTAAGACCTTTAGCTGTGTCAACTTCTAATTGTCTTCTTTCATCTTTAGCTAAAGATTTTTGTGTTCTTAATTGGCTAGTAGTCAATCCCATACTTTCAGCAATATCTTTTTCACTCATGCCCTTTTTAGTTAGTTCGTCAACTCTAGATAGAAAGTCTCCGCTATGTTGGTAGGGGTCTTTACCACTTCCCCAAGGATATCTTCCTGAACGTCTAGGCATTCCATAGTGTAATAGTTCATCAATAGGTGGTTTATCTTGATAAGCCATTTACTATTCCCCCTCAATCTTCATTTTATCGATTATTTTATCAAACGTGATTATCTTATCCATAATAGGTAAAATATCTTCCACTGTAGGATTATGGACAATAATCTCATTGTTTTGATAAATCCTTAATTCCATATCAATATCGCTAGGTTTCTTATTGTATTCCAAACAGAAAAGAGCAGCATATATCTCAAGCTGTTCCATGTGTGCTCTAGTTACACCAGTTTTTAAATCATGTATTCTTAATAGATTGTTTCTAAATATAATAGCGTCAGCTGTTCCAAAACAATTATCAGAATAATATAAAACTTGTTCTGGTTTCATCTTAAATCCAATAGCATCATTAACATACATGTTTAATGTCTTTTGAGATTTAGGTAACTTTTGTCCTAAAGTTATACATTGGCAAGCAAAGTCATGTAAGACGGTGCCATTTAATGTTGCTTGAAATTTAGTGTATGAATCTACTAATTTATCAGCATCATAATTAATCCAATGATATTTGCTAGCGCCAAGGAATGCATGTTTACCTTCCAGAGAATAGTGTTTGTTGAAGTTCATCTAGCACTACCTCCTTATTCTCAGGATATATAAACCTTGCAAATGACATGTCATCCATTTTGTCAACATAATATTCTTGATTAGGACGATGAGATGCAGCTCCAGATTTCTTTACTTCTAGAGCTGCCCATTTGTCATTGTATAAAATTAAAAGATCCGGTATTCCTTGAATATAGGCAGAATCATTTTTCATGACTATACATCCAACAAAAATATCTTTTAATTCTTTAATTAAATTTTTTTGAAAATCTCTTTCTAATTTCCCCATAATAGAATATCCCCTTTCAAACCTTAGTAGTACAATTTCATTATCATTAACATTGACATATTAGGTTTTGATAAGGTTTTTAAAATTTCGTACATACAATCATCTCCTCTTTAAAATATAGTTTCCATCGCTCTTAATGAAAAAGAAGAGAGTAAGAATTTCTTCTTATACTTTTTCAAGCCTCTCTTCTAAAAACAAAAAGGACGAGATATACAGTCCTCCACTTAGTCTAAGACTAAACAACTGCTCTTTACTTCCGTAATCCCACAACATATCTCTCTCCTCATAAAAGGGCATGTTTTTTTCGCGTACCCTAATCATCCTCTAATCTAAAGCATTCAAAATTTTCGCAACTATTGAAACCTTTTACAAAATCGTTTTTTAAATTGCACATAAGATCAGCATATAAATCATTATCTAAGACTTCGTAGTTCCAATTATAGTGTTTACATAAAGCACACATTTGAACATGTTCGCATCTACATCCTTCATTACCACATAGTTTCATAATATAGCCTCCTATTTGTTCATTTTGTCTTTAATTGAGTCCACTATAAGTGAACACAAAAATATAATGCATATACATATAAATAAAAATTGCATTAAACTTCTATCTCCCATAATATCTTCTCCTAACTAAAATGGAAATTCTTCATATTTTAATTTAGCCCTATAAAATTCTTCTCCTGCTTCTAACACTTTTTCTATTTGTATATCTTTAACTAAATATTCTTTCATCAAATATTCTATAAGTCTAGATAGCTTTGGATAACTTTCACTCTTTATTTCAGCAGTTATACATGCCATTTCATCTCTAGTTGTTAATGGATCGATATACACTTTAGATTCATTATATTCATCTTTTTCTTTTTTAAAAGACAAACAATATCCATCAGTTTCGACTATACCTCCTGTTACAGCACAATACTCTACTCCATTATTCATTTCACAAAATACACAATTAACACACATTTCTTCTTTTTTCATAAAAATCCCTCCAAAAATAGTTTGTGGTCAAATGGCCACTTTTTTTCGCCTATCTATATATATATTTATTTTTTTTTTCACATTAATAAGAGAAAAAAGTGGGTTTTTGGCCACAAGACCCCTGAAACCGTTGCAATCACTGGGTTTGAGGGGGTGGCCACTTTTCAAAAAAAGTGGGCTTTTGGCCATTTTTTCTGGCCATTTTTGGCCACTTTTTTTAAACTTTTGCAAAAAAAAATAGGGAATGGTCAAATAAAACTGACCAATGCCCACTTTTTAAAAATAAAACTGACCATTATAAATCGTCTTCATGCGCTCCCATAAAGAACATAACTATCAAACCTACAGCCACAAAATATAGCAAACCATAAAATAATACTTTACCTAACATTCATATCCTCTCCTTTTTAATTTATCTTTTAACACTTTTCTATACTTGACTACAATTTTAGATACATAACTTACAGTTACACCAAGTTCTTTAGCCACTTTCTTTTGATTCATTTTTTCACCAGCAATACAAGCATTGATGTAATTTACGAAAATATCTTTTTTCTTTTGTTGTGATTCAGAGAACATTTTATCAATAGTTTCAAATATAACATCAACAAGTTCTTCATATGATACCTTTTCATCTATACGAGCTTTGTCATCTTTTACAAGCGCATATACAGGAACCTCGTCATCAGCACTAATGTTGACAAGATAATCTAAAGATGCCATAGTTTTTATACGTTTCTTAATTTCTTCCCTAGTTTTCTCATTAGTTTCTCGGTGCTTATCATAAGCAAGTATTATATCGTTATGCATAGTTCTTTTGTAATAATTCATAAATGAGCTATTTTGTTTTTTACAATCAAATTTTTCAACAGTTTTCATAAATGAAATACTCATTATAGGTAACAACTCAGTAACTTCATCAATATTAGCGTATTTGTTTAGCTCTGATACTGCAACAGGATATGTTAATCTAAATAAAGTATCTTTATAATACTCAGCGTTGTTCCCTTTTCTAATGTTACTAACAGCCTCATTAATATAACTCTTATAAGTATAATCCTTTGGTATTTGATATTTATTTAAATCGTAATATAACATAACCTCTCTCCCCTTTATTTATATAATTTACACCCTTTTAACCCTCTATCAATATTATTAAAGTAAATATTATAATTAGACAAACTATCAAAAGTTCGAATATTTTTTCAATAATATAGAACTTCATATTACTTTAATCTCCTTTCTAAAATTTTAGCTATTTTCCATAAGGCGCAATTGATGCATATAAGAGCTACTAATATTAAAAACATATTATTCAACTCCTCTATATTTCTTTAATTCTTCTTCAAACTCTTTTGTTTTATCATAACCACAACCAAACATCTCAGGACAGAAACCTCTGTAAATACATTCTCTAACCATACAACTTGCTAATTCTGGTTCAGTCTTAGCTACTTCGTCCTTAACAGCTTGCCACGCCTCCCTAGTTTCAGGAGACGCGCAGCTACATAATCTTTTTCTAGATATGTTAATAAGTGCTTGTGCATTTGCTTCAACTTCATGATTTACTAAACTGCCTTGTGGAAGATCATCTCTATTAACTCCTGTACGGTCAGTTCTTTGAGTTTTAACAAAGTGGTCTATACCAAATTTATGTCTAACAAAATGCACTGAAACCCATGATTTCAAATCATACCAACGCCATTCAAATTTTAATTTTCTTATTGGTGAATGTTCTGATAATATCAATTGTCTTTTCCATTTACTATCAGGATATGCTCCTGTGTTTTTTCCTATTGTATTCATAGTTGCGTCCTTAACATCTTGCCAATTATCCGCATGTTTAAATTTATCTATTTTCATATTATTTCAACACCTTTCTTTTTCCACATTTTGTACATACTCCAACGCCTCTTCCGTAATTTTTCATATCACCGAAGAAATATTCTTCCATTCTATATTCATGTTTACAAAATAGACGCTTAAAAAATTTAACCATATTAATCCTCCTCTTTTATATCATGAATTCTATCTACTTCTACTCTTTCCATTTCACCCCTTTCATCCATAACAATTGCAAACTCATCAGTCATGCATACTAAGTCAAATCTCTTATTGGCAGGTTCACATTGGTGACATAATGCTACAACAGAGCTTTCTATTTGATAGTCAAGGCACATTCCACATTGAAAATATGTTGGTTTAACTTTACACGTTTTCATTTAAATCACCATCCTTTAACATAGTTACTCTATCTATACTAACCCTGCTTAATCTTCCGTTAGTGTCCATTACTACAGCATAGGCACCAGATATGTCTAATAATGTATATGTTTTATTGTTTGATATACACTCATCACATGAAAGTATTATTCCCCATTCTACTTGTAATGACAAACATCTCATACAATCAGATTCTAATGGTCTAACTTTACACGTTCTCATAACATTCACGCCCTTCTTTTTTCTTTAATTGATTAACAGTGATTCTTTGTTTTCTTTTAGATTTCTTTTTCTTATTTTTGATTGCTAAAAATCTATCAGCCTTTCTTATAGTCTCATTAGAAAATGGGCCATTCTCTTCATAAGCTTTATAAAACTCATAGTTATCTAAGAATTTATTAATCATATCAAACACCTCTCCCTAATTTTTAATATACTTTGTATCTATCGGTGAATGGTTTACCAGTGCGTCTTGATATTTCTTCAGCATGTTTAGCATTCAAGTATTTATCATTTGTTAACCCAACAGTTGAATCATCTTTGTAATATCTCAAGTCTAGATTTTCTTGAAAATATCTTTCTTGTTCATCTAATGGTAATTTACAAAAATATTCATATGTTTCTTTATCATAGTGATTCTCTTCTTTTTGTTCTTTTTCTTCTTTTTTAGAAGGCTGTCCTCCTAAACCAATATAAAGAAAAGAGCCACCAATAATGACAGCTCCCAAAAATATAATACTTGACATACTTAAACACCTCTTTTAACTTATTTTTTTCTAGGTCCTCTGACTTTAATTAATTTCTTTTCAAGTTTGTCTAAAATATCTTCGACTGTATCTCTTGTTCTTTTGCTTAATTTCATAATCTTTTTGTTCTTTTCATACCAGTCAAATATCTCAAACACATCTCCGGATTTCCAACTGAATGACCACCAGTCACAAATCATTTCGATAATATATTCATAAGGCATGTCTAATGCTATAACACTAGGTCGCCCGTCATCTGTCAAATGAACCCAATGTTGCCAATGGTGAGGGTTTTGATGTATATGATATTGGAATGCGTATCGCATTTTCTTTTCGCTGTCTTTTGATTTTTTTCCATAGAAATATTCATCGTATGCATCGTATTCGTCGTTATTATACTTTGTATCATCATGAAGTAATATATTTAATTCGTAATCAACGCCAGGAATATCGATAAGTACTTCAGGCAAACTTTTTTTAATCCAGTAGAATCCTTTTCTAACATTTGCACAATGTTCTTTTATATATTCGTCATATTCCTTGCTCATAGTTGTTACCTCCCTTTCAAAAATATCTTTTTAATTTTTTATTCTTCTTCCTCTTCTTCGTAATCTCTATGCTTGTCTAATAAATCAATAACGTAAGCTTTAGGACAGTCATCGTTAGGATAAGTTCCATATTTACATTCATAACATTCATGTTGACTACAATATAAATTACATAGCTTGTGAATATCTGCAACTAGTTCTCTTTCTTTTTTAGTTTTTCTTCTACATGTCATCTTACATCGCCTCCTTTAATAATTGCATATCTATTTTTTCTAGAATTTCATAAAGAGGTGCTAACTTACTAAAATTAAATAAATCTGTTTCTATTCTTTCTAACTCTTTTTCTTTTATAAATTTTATTAAATCTGTTCTCTGTTCTAATAGTTTACAATATTTACCGTTCATAATAATCCTCCTATAAAATTAAAATAAAAAGGACAAGCCCGTGTAGGCTCATCCTTAATTAAGTCAATATCGATTAGGTTATAATATAGTAAAGAAATCTAATAAATCTGCTATAGTGTCAAATCCTAATAAGTCGGCAGACTTTCTTAATAAAGTATTTCTAGCTAATTTTGTTTTAGCTTTTAATGCTCTTTCATAAAGTCCTAAACCTTCTTCTAATTCTTTTTCACTTACCATTTTTACTAAACTTAATTCCATCATAATAACCTCTCCTTTATATATTCTTTTCATAAAGGAATATGTTTTTTTCGCGTATTAAAATATCATAACTAACATTAAGAAAAGGAATGCCAAGATTGCAAATGCTAAAATTGCAGCATGAATAAACACTTCGACTACCATTTCTATTATTCTCCATAAGAATCTTAACATAATATTACCTCCTAATCACATTTAGAATATCCACAATTCTTGCAAGTAACACATCCACCTTCGTTGGTCATTTCCATTCCACACTCTGGACAAGTGTTATTTGGAACTATCCAATTTTCTGGTTTCATCATAGCTTCTTTTCCTGCTTCGGAAAAATTTTTAGCCATCTCTTTTAAATATGATTTAGGTTTTTCATTTTCACATTTATTGAATCTATCGTATTCTTCTTGTATAGTTCTAGCTAAAATATCACCACAACTTAACCCATCAATAACTTTCTTGCTACCTTTGGCTTGAGTACATGCTGAACATTTAACCCCTTTAACAGAGTCGACTATACTTTCTATTGCCATTCCACCTCTAAGCATTGTAGATGCCATACGTCCTAATGATTCTGCATTAGCTACACACCCTCCTGATTTTCCTGGGTCAATAAATACTTCAACTAAGTTATCATTATCATCTCTATTAATTGTTATATATAGTTTTCCACATGCTGTTCTCTTAACATATGTTCCACCATTTAATCTTCCTCCTAAATCGGATCTTGTCATAGGCTTGATTTTGTCAAATACTTTTTTCTCTGGTAAAATATCTTTTTCTTCTATCTTAACTTTAGGTTCCTCTTTTGGTTCCTCTTTCTTTTCGCTTGTTAATACTCCAACTCTAGCACAGTTTTCTCTAAATATAGTTAAACCTTTAAGTTTATTTCTCCAAGCGTAAATATAAAGTTGACGAACATCTTCTATAGTTGCTGATTCTGGTAGATTTACAGTAGAAGATATAGATGCATCAATATGTTTTTGCCAAATACTTTGCATTTTTACTCTTTTCATTGGATCAATTGTTTTAGCTGTTACAAAATATGATGGAAGTACAGGTTTACCAGTATTAAGGTTGTGTATTACTTCATTATTATCTAAATATGCTTTTACTATAGGTGTGTAAACTTCATAATATTCATCATGTCCATGCAAACTTTCTGTCTTTCTTGTATAGCTTGTATCAAATATAGGTTCGATACCTCCAGATACTCCTAGCATTGTAGAAATACTTCCAGTAGGAGCTATAGTTAATAATTGAGAGTTTCTTAATCCGAAACGTTTTACAGCTCTTTTAGTTTCTTCTCTTGTGTTTTCAATGAAATATAAATTCTTATCTAATGTTTCAGGTTTAAATTTATTATATGGTCCAAAATCTCTAGCTAAATATGCAGAAGTTCCTATTGCTACATCCGCCATAATGAACCCTATTTTATCGCATAAAACTATGGAATCAGCGCTACCGTATTCTATTCCTAATTTTATAAGCATATCTGCCAATCCAAATATACCAAGTCCTATTTGTCTCCAATCAGATACTGATTCTCTTTGCTCTTCTAATGGATGTAATTCTAATCCTTCATCTAAAACTTCATTTAAAGCTTTAACTGCACGTGCTACTGTCTCGGCAAAATTATCAAAATCAAATTTACCATTCTTAACAAATGCAGATAAATTTATGGCACCTAGTAAGCAGCTTCCTCCAGCTGGAAGCGGCTCCTCAGCACAAGGATTTACACCAGCAAATTTAAATTCAGAGTCGTCTGCAAGAAGATTCCATTTTTCTATATTATCCCAGTACAACATTCCTGGTTCTCCATAGTTCCAGTTGTTTGCACACAATTTTTTAAACACAGTAGGAGCAAATACAGTCTTAACTATTTCTTCTCCTGTTTCTTTTCTAACAAATGTTAAATCATAGTATTCTCCTAAAACGACTGCTCTCATAAATTCATCTGTAACTCTTATAGATATGTTAGCTTTAGTTATTTTATTTAAATTTGTTTTAATATCTATGAACTCTTCAAGGTCTGGATGATTACAACCAAGAGATATCATTAAAGCTCCACGTCTTCCGTTTTGTCCTATCAAACTTGTTGTTAAATTATATAAGTCCATAAATGATACAGCTCCTGTTGTTTCTTTAGCTGCATTGTTTATAACAGCTCCTCTAGGTGCAAGTTGTGAAATATCAATCCCACAACCTCCACCATAAGAGAAAGTTCTTGCTAATTTCTTAGCCGCATCAAATATAGATTCTAAATTATCTTTAGGTGGTTCTATAACGTAACAATTAGAATATGTTACTTTTCGTCCTTCTTTTTGTAGTCCTCTATTCGATAATATTCTTCCTCCGAATAAGAACTTTTTATCTAAAATATCTTTCTTAAGTTCTTCATTTCCATTAGAAACTCTATCTAACCATTGTAAAAAAGTTTCTCCTTCATGTTGATATTTCTTACGCCAAATATCACATCCTAATTTATTATCTTTACCTAACCAATCTTCAACCCACATTTCTCTACTTACCGCCATAATCATTCCCCTTTCTATAATTTCATTAATATATTATAATAAAACGCTTTTACAATTTTTTCAAATTCTTCTATAGTTCCATTGTTTGTAATATAATAGTCGTACCAACAATCTTCAACATTCGCATCAGCTTCATTTGAAGTTATCTCAGGTACGTTGTCATTTTTTATAAATATAGATATCGCATTGAACTCGCAAACAGCTCTTATTATATCGTCAGGTTCTCTCATATCTATAATCATAATTTTTTCCTTTATATCGTCATTGTAGAATGCATCTACTTTCTCAGCAACATCGTTATAAGACATATCACTATATATAGTTGTAAGTTGTTTCAAATCTGCTAAGAATTTTCTATCTTTTTCGGTTTTACCACCTTTCCAACCGCAATCTAATGCTATTGTTTTTACTTTGTCTATAATTGAATATTTATAAACTTTTTGGCATTTGTTTAATAGTATAGCGAATGTATCTTTACCTGCTCTTGGTTTCCCATTTACAATTAATACTAATTTTTCATCCAAACATACCATCTCCTAAATAATATATTCTTAAATATTGACAAAAGCTTTTTCGTTAAATTTCTTTTTACTTTTTATAGCTCTAGATATAGCTAAGTCAATTCCAGAGTGTGTTTTTAAATGATAAAAATATAAATGTTTAAATGGAGTGTTAAGCCTGTCTATTCTACCAGCTGATTGATGCATGATTTTATAACTGTAATTCTGACTGAAAAATACAATAGTATCTGTTTCTATACAGTTCCATCCTTCAGCTCCAGCTGTGTATTGAACTAAATATACCCATTTCTTAGATTTAGGTATAGGCTCATGTTTGTGTCCATTCCATTCTGCAACTTTAACATCTCGTCCATAGTAAATATCTTTTAATATTTCAAGCTCGTAATCAAAGTTATAGAATACAATAATTTTATTATGTCTACTAAATATATCCAATAATGCATCTAGTCTGGACTGATGCGTATTTACAACTTTACGCAATGCATAACAAAGTCCACTGGCATTTGTAATAGGTTCATCTTTCCAAATATCCCAGCGTCTTTTCATAACGTCTCTATACATTTTCACATCGTATTTGACATAAATATCTTCATGATGTTGTACGGTTTCTCGTTTGAAATCCATATCTATTAATATCTCCCTTCTAAATCTTAATAATCTTCCAGTATTAATATATCTGTCAACTTTTGGAAATTTACAGAATCTAGAATATACAACATGTTCCCGTATAAATTCTGTCTTATTCTTGTAGAATCCATTTGCTAAGAAAACTGGAATATAATCCATCCAAGTGTCGCCAGGAGTAGCTGACAACAATATCCACTCATTAAATTTGGCTATCTTTAAAAAGGCCTTAACCCAAGCTCCTGAACCAACAACCCTCTGCTCATCAAATATAAAGAATGAGTTTTTAACGTCTTTATACTTTTGAATATTATTCCATGAATCTATTACAACTTTATTAGAATATATGTTTTTATCATCATGCACTGATAACAAAAATGGTGCTAATTCTCCTTCCCATTCAAGAGTGTCTCTTTTACGGGCAGTTGTTATAATATATAAATCTTTAGGTGGATCACTCATTGGTACGTATTTACCACCTTTTAGGAATTTTTCATCCCCGGAATTTTTTAAATAATAATATGAAAGAGAAGTGAGAGATTTCCCACTTCCCACTCCTCCATTTAGGATACATCCGTTTTTCATATTTTTTACAGCGTCTATTTGATACTCTCTAAGTTTCATTAGAAAGGTAAATCCTCATCATCTAGACACTCATATTTTCCGGCGAATACATCTTGCTCAATTGTTACATACATAGTTTTTAAATATGCTTTAATACCTTCTTTACCATTAACTTCCCAGTGATATGGTCTTATTATTAAATCAACATTTGCTATCTCAGCATAATCCAAAGTGTCTATTGATTCTTCGTCTAATGCTGTTTTTGTTTTACCAGATATCATTACTACTTTAGGTGGGAAATTTCCAAATGCTACGGTTACTTGTAAATAATATGTTGGTTCGTCTTCATCTTCTCTTGGTCTTAAAGCTTTAACATTCCATCCCATTTGTCTTAAATCCTCAGCTGAATCTCCGTCAAGTATTACACAGAAGTTTCTATTTCCTGCTCTATTAAATTTACTTTCTTCACCTGCAAAGTTTTTAAATATTAATCTCGCATTTTCCACTACTATATTATCTATTCTTTTATTCATATATACCAATCTCCTTTTTATAATCTATTTTTATAAATACCAATTAACATGGCTATAACCCAAATAAGCTCAACAACTATCACACAATTTAATATAATTTCATACATAATATCACCTATTCACTCGGACCTATAAATGGAACATCTTCATCATAAAATGGATGCATACCGTACTCACCTTCTATAAATATAGGTGGAGTATATGGTGCATCAGATACAAACCACTCATAGTCTCCGTATTTTTTAATAGTATCGATTGCGGCATCTGCCATTTCTTTAAAATGCCCTTCATCAATATCATCAGTTCTACCAAGAGATGATACTATCTCTGCCTCAAGCCAACGATATCCTTTTGCTCCAGTAGCTGAATAATATTTACCGTCTTTTTCACGCATTAATAAACCGCCTCCACAACCTGGTTTAATAGGGCAGAAACGGCCAACTTTTCCTATGAATCTATAATTATGTCCTTTTGCTATTTCTTCTTTTAAATTGTTTATCAAATTTTCATCCCCTGGGGAATTTTTCAAAACTTTATTTAACTCTTTTTCTAAACTAGATACATCTGGTAAATTCTCATTCATATCTAAATATAAACTTGAAGTTACAGATTTTGTTTCACATAAGTCATCAAATAATATATCCTCTTTAGAAAATAACTTCTTAAATACATATGGTATTTGAAATTGAGTTCCTGTGGCAGTCCATTCACCATTATCATACTTAGCAATATATACAGCATCATTTACTAAACACATTCTGTCATAAGTCGCCTCATGCTCAAATTCATATCCGTATTGTCTTCCGAAGTCCATTACAAATTCTATTATTTCAGGTGTTGCATCAGGAATTTTTATAGAGTCTGTTTTAATATGTGCTACTTTAAAACCTCTTTTTTGAACTTCGTCTTGAAGTGTTCTCATAAATAAAGCTCCTCTTAGAGCAATTATATTGTTTTTATTTCTGATATCTCTAAAAGGATTATCGAAGTTCGCTGAGGTTAAACCATACACTGAATTTATAGCTATCTTTAATGCTTGTGTCAGATTCTTGGCTGTTGTTTCATCATCTAAATAAGGAGCAAGTTTTCCGCCAAACATTTTTCTAGCTTTATCAAAGTCTTTTCTTTTGATAGCTATACGTGCGTCAACAAGATCCTTAAAGTGTTGTGTATATTCACCAAAGGCATTAAGATTTATAGCAGAATGAGGATGCATAGAAGCAACATCCAATAGTGCAATGTTGCCATACATTCCTGGTTCAGCATAAACATAACCGCCTTTTCCGACATCTGTTCCACGATATATATTTTTCCCGTCGACAAACTCATAACCGGGGAAAGCATTTATAATGTCCATTTAATCACTCCTTTCTAAAAGTGTTTATAACCATTTTTTCCTCTGTTGTATTCTTTAGAAAATTTAACTCTACCCATTATATCTATATAATATCTATCACTAGGTTTTAATCTATTATATAAATGAAATCCTGTAGATCCATCAAAATCATAAAATGCATAACCGAATCTACTATCTTTTACAAAGTCACCACCTTCTTTATTGTATTCTTCTTGTAATATAACTAATTGTCTACATATGCCGTCATAAAAAGAATCAGTTAATGGTGATTGGTCATACACATAATATGCCACTGAATTTAATATTATCTTTCTTTGTAAAAACTCTATTTTAGTTAATGTATTCCAGTATTCTGGAAATGATTGACATTCAAATTGTTCACTCATAAATATCCTCTCCCTTTGAAAAAATAAAAGAGAAAGACACGGTTGGACTTGAACCAACAACACACGCCGGGAATGGCGTTGCTCTACCATTGAGCTACGTTATCTTTCTCTCATAATAGACATTGTATTTTTCGCGTACTAAAATTTACTTGGCGAATTAACTTTGAAAATATATCTTAAAAATCGCATGAATTTATTTCGCATAATTAAACCTCCTAATAATATTGTTTACCAGTTGCCAAGTCTGTGTAAACTAGATTAGGATGTCTTTCTTTACCAAATATAATTCTTGTAGTTAATGTATTAGTTGTATCATTAACAGACATACCTGCTAAGTCTGCCAATATCTCTCTTGCTGTGAAGTCACCTTTTAATTTATGGAATACTGCCTCAGTTGCAATAACATCATTATCACAATACTCTGCCACTTGTGTCCATAGTTCTTCAGGTACTGGTTTATCCCATGGTAATCCTAATTCTTGATGGTGTATACCTAATTCAATTTCCCATTTTTTAAGTGATTGTTTCTTAGCTGCAAAGTCGTATACATCAGTATAAGATATGTTATATGCCTCACCAAAGAATCCTTTACCTTCATTTATTATTTTTTGTGATAAGTTAAATAACTGTTGATTATTATATCCCATAAGTCTTGCATATAACATATGGTTGTCATATCGTCTACAGTTAAAACCTACAAGTTTATACTTAATTAATTCTTCTATCTCAGCCGGTTTTGGATTTATCATTCTAACAACTGGTTTGTCTTCTCCATCGTACTTCCAATTGACTAAGAATAAATTTGGAAATATCTCAATGTCATAAAATACTATTTGATCTTCTGGTCGGGAACCAACTGGTAATGATGGTTCTTCTGATTTGAACTGCATCTTATTGACTAACTTAATACAATAATCTGCTTGATGTGTACTAGATGCTGCAAATGATAATACAGCAGGTTTCATGTCGCTTACATCGTATTTTAAATCACTTTTATAAGCGTCATCTAAAATCTTATATATAAAATCGATACTCGGTTTAGTCCCTGGATGTATTTCTTTTTTCAAATTCTTTTTAATTAAAGTCCTAATACCTTTCTCAGTTTTAATCGCTTCAAAATTAACCACTTTATCTTCTCCTTTCAATGGCAATCCTGAACTAATTGTTGCTATAGGTAAATTGTTACATTTAGTTAATTTACGTCTTAATGAACTCTTTCCAGAATATACCTTAACCTCAATATGGTCCGCATATATAGCACTTAATTTTTTCGGATCTCCCGTATAAATATAATGTAAATGAACCCCTTTTCCACTTTTACTGAACTCAGCATAAGTTGGAGGCCATTTACTTGCTTCTTCAACATTTCGTTCTAATGATTTCTCACCATTTTCATCTGGAATATCAAAATCTATAACTATATGATTCTCAGGAACTTTTACGTAATGTAGTTCTTTAGTATTAATATCATCTAATGTTGTAGTAACATTGTCCCATTTCTTAGATGGAGTTCCTTTTGAGGTTGCGTATTGAGCTGGATATTTACCACAATCTTTATCAAATATAGATTCTGTGGAATTAAATTCTATAAGTTTTATTTTAGGTGTTTGTACTTCTTCTTTTTCCTCGTCTTCAAATTTATCTGCTCTGAATCCAATATAAACACTTCTCATTCTAGTATCATTTTTAGTATATCTATCTTTATAATCTCTAAAATAATTTTTAAGTTCTTCTTTAAATATCCTTTTGCTGAATGGATATGGTACATTCGCTTCGTCGCAATAAGTTTTATATAATTCCCATGCGCTCTTAAGCGGTACATCTTCTTGTTCTTTGAAAGTAAAATAACTATCAAGAACAAAGTTATAGAAATCATTTGAAGCGCCTAACATTGATACTGGTACATAATCATCATAAGCTCCCGGGTCCTTACGATAAATATCTTCACAGTATTTTGCTATGGCGCCTAATTCGAAATCTATACGTTTTGTAACGTCATCATATTCACGTTTAGTCAATTTATTTCCAGACGGAGTTACATCTATAAGCCTTCTTATCAAACCTGATTTGGCATCTGTGATTTTTACTGGTTTGTTTGTACCCATATATAAGAAAGCATTGAATCTATTAGAATATGCGGCTTTGAATTTTTCATTTACAGTCATTAACTCGTGTGAAACAAGACTGTTTAATCTTGTGTTATCTTCTATCCTAGATAAATCACCGTCATGTTGAATAGCTACAAGTGGGTTGGTTTTAAATGATTCCAAAGCAAATGAGTTACTGCTTGAACCTAATGCTCTAGCATCAAATACAGAATAATATCCTTCAAATAATTTTTGAATAACATTTAATATAGTAGATTTACCTGTACCTGCTGAACCATAAAACACCATAAATTTTTGAATATGTTTTGAATCGCCTGTGACTATAGCTCCTATAGACCATTCAATCTTATGACGTTCCTCTGGAGAATATAACGTTGATATAAGTTTATCCCATGCTGATACGTTGCCTTTCTCTAAAGGATATGGTAATCTCTTGCTAGAGTAATCTTTCTTTGATACTTTCGTATTTGAAAATATAAGTTTATCATCAAGCTGATGAAATGAATCTCTCATTTGTTTTTGACAGTATTTATGCCATGTATCTATCATCCCTGATTCCGCATCCCACATATGCATAATTCTGACGTGTCCTTCAAATTTACCTTTATTTTCTTCTGCGTATTGATCTAAATATTTATCTATTATAGATAATGCGTCTTGCTCATCTGTAGACCATAGTCCGCGTTCTTCAACCCATATTGCATAGAAGTCTCCACCTCTTATCATTAAGTCAGAACTTTTCTTGATTATAAATTTAGGATATATTTCAATGACACCACGTTTTGTACTTCTTGTAGATATCATTAAAAAATCTAACATTACATAGTGTCTCCTTTCTAAGTAATACTATCTAAAAACCAACACATCTGCCACCAAATTTCAACATCTCTTAAATCAGATTTGCAATTTTCTATTCTTATGATGTTTCCTTTTCCGTCTGGTTCGTATTCTCTATTCATAAATCTAAATATAATGTCCTTAACTTTTGCTGTATTAAATTTACTATCGTTCATTCTGTCTAGTTCCAGATTAGATATCATCATCCAGAACCAATATGCTACTGTATATTCATCATCAGAGTTTTCCATTATATTATTCATATGGAAACATAAAGCTATCATCATTTCGAGAACTGTGCACGGTTCTTCCCAATCTAAAATATCTTTATTTCCTCCACCTTCATATACATATCTCCATCTCAATTCTTCACCGTCGGCCGCACGGTTAGAATCAAAATCATCTTCATATGTAAATGTCATGCTGTGTAATAATCTTAATAGTTTTTTATATGAACGTTTTGCGAATCGTCTTTTGTTTACCAAAGAATATAACCAATCAAAGTAGTCGTTTAAAATATAATTGTCAATCATAATAACCTCCCTTCTGAACTATAATTGATGAGGCTTTTTATCAGGGAAATCGTCATATTCATCATATTGATATGGGTCTCTTAATATTTCATAATCAACCATGTAAATATCATCTCTAACATATATAGCTTTACAATCTGGATGTTCATCAAATATCTTTAAGTTTTCTTCCCCTGCAACACTATAATCTATTACATCATCAAGATCATTAGTTAATACTTTATCTTTGTAATATGTTAATGTTGCTGTGTCATAAGTAGGGTCTTCACCGAACTCTTCAACATCTATGATAAAAGGCTCATAATTAGTTCTTTCTTCTTTTTCTTCTTTTTTATTTTCTTTAGTTTCAGTATCGTTATATTGTGTATAATTTGTGTAATTTTGTACTATTTCATTATATTCATCCTTAGTGTTTTCTTCTTTTTCAGCTTCTGCTTCTTCGTTTTGAACTGGATATTTTTCAATGTTTTCTTTTCTAAGTTCTCTATAATATTCTCTCATTTCAGCTATTTCTTCTTTAGCTTCTTGTTGATATTTATCTCTTACCGCTCTAGCTGCAACTGCAGCACCGGCTAAAGCGCCGGCTGCGAATATACATAAACCTTTAAATAGTTTCATAAATAACCTCTCCTTTACAAATATAATTTAATTATTTTTTACAATGTTTCCAATACATAGAAGTTGTTATAATTCCTAATGCCAAACCTATTAATATGTTTTCGACACCTATATCGTGTTCTAAACTTAAATATCTTTCTTTCCAAAAAGGTATTCTATCTGGAGTTTTAGCCATTATCGAACACCTCTCTTTTTAGCAAATTTCATACCTAAACCGATCGCTAATCCTGCTATTCCTATTGCTAAAGATACATCCAAAAATCTATCTAAAATATCTTTTTGTTTTCTCATTATTTTCTCTCCTTTACAAATATAATTTAATCACCGAATATACTGTCAGTACCTAAGTTGTCCATTTCATCTCACCAAGCTAAATCCCATATAACTCCGTCAACGTTGAAGTCTAATAATATGTTTGGTTCATATCCGTTTACAAATGCTCTAACTCTATCTCTTTGCATATTATATATACCGAAATCTACAAAGTTGTCTCCTGTTGGATTATCTGGATTATATACCCAACCAACTACTTGTCCTGCTTTAGTTTCATCAATACCTAACATTCTATAAACTTCATTTAAGAACAATCTACCTCTTGCTTTTAATAAATCATTTGCATATTGTTGTTGAGCTTTTAAGAATGTTAAATTGTATTCAGCATCATTTTGCCAAGCTGCACAACTTTCATCAAAGAATCTTGCATAGTCACTATAACTTTCTGGGCTATTAGGGTCAACTTCTACTTCTTTGACAGTTTCTTTTACTTCATTTCCATTTTCATCAACTGTAGTAATTTCTTTAGCTTTGATGTTATATCTTATTTCTTTTTCTACTTCTTCGCCAAATCTTTCAGATACTCTTTTTCTATATTCTTTGAATGATTTATCTATTGTAGCATAAGCAGCTGTTAACGCTGCATTTCTTTTTCTTAATATATTATTTGATGCTAATAAACATCCTAATGAACTTGCGCATAATATAACTGAAGGTGCATATAATTTTGCTACTTTCATTCCTGTTTGTATATATGTTATAGTTGTGTCACTCTTAGCATCATGCTCGTCATATTTATCTGTATATGCTGGATCAGCTGCCACTTCTTTTATTTTATCCAACTGTTCTTTTGATTCGTCTAAAATATCATTTAATTTTGTTGTTGCTTTACAAGCCATTACGAAACTTCCCACTACACCAACAACTCCAACACCTGCTAATATTTCAGGTGAATGTTTTCTAACTTTCATTTCAGATTTTCTATAAGTCACCATTAATTTATTTTTAATATTTTTCATATTATTTCATCTCCTTATTATTTTTATTATCTATAATTTTGCATATACTTAATATAACCGCCGATAATCCAACACCTAAAAGCATTATAGGATGATCTTCGAAATATTCGACTATTGTATATACGTTATCATCTTCAACAATAATTTCTTTATCATATTCGTTCATTATATACGACCTCCTAACGCTTTTTTAGTCATCATTATTCCTAATCCGACACCAATTCCAATGCATCCAACGCACATTGTAACTACAGGTAAAATGTTTTTCTTTCTCATTATTTATTTTCCTCCTTTTCTAAACTTTCCACATTTGCTTCATAATATATCTTATCTATAAAATGCGATATTTTCATAGATAATCTTAGAAATGTAATTAAGCATGTTATTCCAAGAATCGGTAATATTTTTTCAAAATTTGCATTTAAAAATAAAGCTATAAGTCCATCTACTATTATCATAAATATACCTCCTTATAATGGTTTTACTCTAGGAAATACTAATAAATATCCGTCTCTAGTTCTTTCTATATCAGCATCTCTTAGATTAGTCCATCCGTACTTATTGTCTGTGTATTTTCCAGATATACCAACTAAGTCATATAAATCAGCAACACTTACAACACCATATGAATCTATTAAGTCTTCCATTCTATTTAATACTTCTTCAGCTTCTCTTCTAGATTCTAATATAACATCTTCGTAATCATAACCTACAGCTCTTCTTCTAGAACTTCTTCTATAATCGTCTTCTCTATCATCATAATATTTGCTATATGATACTTTACTTCCTCTTGATTTACTCTTAGATTTTGTTTCACCATATAACAACATATCAATACCATTTGATACTATTTCAGATAATGTCTTCTTTGCCGCTGGTAATAATACATCGTATAAAATATAATCTTTTACACTTGAAATATCTTCTGTTACAAATACCTCAGAAAGCTTATTAGCTTCTGACTTCTTTTTAGTTTTTACTTTACCAGTTGCTACTTTTTCTATCTTTTTATCTTCTTTTCTAACTTCACCTTTAGATTTGTGAGAGTTTGATTTGTATTCTTCGCCTATAACATTTTTCATAGTTAACGCTCCTTTATAAATATATTTTTATAAAACTAAAAGCAAAAGAGAAAGCAATCGTTTAAATTGCTCTCTCTTTTAAAGTCATACATCATTTATAGATATAATTATGTCACTAATTATACTTCTTCAGATTCAACTTCAGCTTCGATAATATCTTCATCAGTGTCTAATCCTTCATCATCACTTTGTTTCATCTCAGCTTTGAAAGTTCTAATTCCTGCCATAGTAGCTTTGAATACTTTCTTTATAGGTTTGCGTGCTAGCATTGCTAGTCCTGCAACCGCTACAATTCCAGCTCCAATTGCCATTACATTGACATTAGAATCTTCTTTTTCTTCGGCTTCAACTTCGTCAAAAGTTCCCATTACAGATTGTCCATTTTCATCGACAATATCTTCCACTAAACCATTTTCATCCATTTTATAAGTTAAGTTTTGTTCCATAATATTACCTCCTAAAAATTATATTCTTTTCATAATAGACGTTGTAATTTTCGCGTACTTAAAAGGATTTATCAAAATTATAAGTTGGTTGAATATCATAATTAACAACTACACAAGGTTGACCATTGTCTGCTATTTGTGCACTGAAATATATTTCTACCATACCATTCTTAACGTTCCATCCTACAGCAGTTCCCATTTCAGTAGCTGGTATATCTAACATGTCATAGAATTCATTTAATGAACAATAGTCACCAGTTAATAAAATATGGTTTAATTCGTTCTCAGCTTTCTTTATTCTATCTACATCAGAGTTAAAATATCTTCCAGTTATAGTGTCGTAGCATAAAGTTTCACCTTTAGAGAATATAACTGTATTGCTTGATATTGGATCTTTTGCCATTCTATCTTTAGATACTTTGTCACGTACTTCTTTTTCTTTTTCTTCACCAATAACTTCTACAACTTTATTTCTATATTCAGATAAAGCTCTTTCAGAAACATGACAAGCTGTAGTTAATACCGCATTTCTTTTTGCATTAACATTATTTGCTCCTATAATACAAGTTGTTGATAAACCAAACATAATTGTTGCTGGTAAATATGATTTCCAAGACATTTTTAAAATATCAACTTTAGTTAATTCTGGTTCCTCTTCAAGTCTTCTTATTTCTTTTTCTTTTTCTATTGCAGAATATACTTTAGGTGTTGCTTTTACCGCCATTACAACAGAACTAAACATACCTGCTATACCTACCCCAATTAATATTTCAGGACTATGTTTTGTTGCTTTACCTTTTATTCCATCATATAAGTTTTTAATATCCATAATTACCCTCCTCAAAATAAAAAGTACAAGTCTATGCAAGACCCGTACTTCTTTTACTATTCACTTATTTTGCTCATATTTTCAAGAGCTTTGGCTACTTCTTCTTGAACCGCTTTTTGCATTTGCTTATCGTTAGATTTCTGCCCAACTAATGTTGCTGCTATAGTTAGTACAGTAGCTCCTATAGATAATAATGTAGTTGTATCGATTTTAGTTTTCATAAACCCATCTCCTTTAAATATAATCTTCTCATAATATACGTTGTAATTTTTGCGTACTTACCATTCTTCATAACCTTCTTCAGGTGGTATAGTGAAACGTATTGCTTGTGCTATCAAACCATCTGGTAATTCCATATCTTCCCATTTAATTTCAATCCAAGCGTAGTTACATACTTCCCAACATTTTAATCCTGACCAACCTAACATGTTACCGTATTCAGTTTCTGGCAAATCTATATATCTATAAAATTCATTTAGATTAGCGTAACCTTCTAATGCGAAAGTCCTATTTAATTTGTAGACAGCATTTTGTAAATTAAATAATGTTGACTCAAAATATCGTCCTGAATATTCATCAAAGAATAACATATCTTTATCAGATTCCGGCATAGATTGTTGAATATATTTATCCTTTGCTATTTCTTCTCGAACTCTCTTTTCTCCATCTTCACCATATATAGCTTTGACTTTGTCTTTATATTCGTTGAAAGATGAATTCAAATATGCGTAAGCACTTGTAAGAACTGCTTGTTGCTTTTTGTTCAACATATTCGCTCCAAATATACATGTTATTGTGGCCGTACCAAACAGTATAGTTGGAAAATATACAGGCGCTACAACAAGTGCTTTTTCAAAATTTGTAAGATATTGGCCGTCTCGTTCTATCTTCATATCTTCTTCATTGTCTAATAATTCTATAGCTTTCGGAGTTGCTTTAATGGCTGACAGTGTCGTTCCTACAACTCCTAAAGCTCCTAAGCAAGTTAATATAGTCGATGCATTCTTTTTTGTATAACGTTGTGTCTTAGATGCTATTTGAGTTAAATTCATATTACCACTCCTTTCGAAAAATAAAAGAAAAAGACTTTAACAGTAAGCAATTCCATTACTGGCGCTCCTTATACTGTTTTCTTTCTCTCATAATAGTGCTTGTAAATTTCGCGTGAAAAACTCAAAGGCTATGTTTCCATAACCTTGAGCTTGAAAATCTATTTAAAGTCTAAATAGTTTTGATAAAGCCTTTCCGGCAGTTGTTGTAAAAGTATAATCTTTCTCGAATGAACAAATCATTTCAGCGAATACTTTTCGACACTTAGCCTCAATAATTGGCGTAACTATCACAGCCGCTCCGATTTCGACAAGTTTGATTATTTTATCTCTTTTATCAGAGTCTAAATCTTTTTGTCTATCGATTGCCGCCATAGCTTCGTCAAAGTTTGTGCTAGAATCATCATTATCCTCTAACGCTTTGTTAAGACGATCGTTTATTACTTTCTCCAATAACACCTTATTATCTTTATTCATAAACCCATCTCCTTTATCTTTATTCTCATAATAGGCATTGTTATTTTTGCGTACGTTCAACTTTAAACAATACATACTTGGATTTATCTATTTTATTAAAATCTTCAACTTGCATACTATAAATATCTTTCATTGGATCTGTGTAATCAACTTTCATTTTGCCAAGATAATATTTGTTAGTAATACGCCAACGTGCAAATATGAATCCTAATACAAAACAGATTAAACCTAAAATTACATCATTCATCATACTTCATCTACTCCTTTATCATCTAAATATGAGTACATGTCGTACTCGTTATTAAAACCAAAATCATAAGCTGCCATTTGCATAAATATTCGCATCATGCAAAAATATGCGTTTTGTTCTTTGTCCGTTTCTGCTTCTGAATATAACCGTTTGAAATGCCACCCTTCTTTTAATAGTATATTGCCACGGTCTCGGTTCGGCATTTTATCGATGTCCTTTTGATACACTATTTTTTTCATCTTACGTAACTCCAATCTTAAATAAATAGTACCATATTTTTCCAAATATGTCCAAAAGAAAAAGAGGAGCCCATGTCCGCTCAGGCTCCAATTATCATTAAAAGGGGGTAGAGACACCTCTGTCTCTCATAATAGGCGTTGTAATTTTCGCGCAAAAGTAAAAGTCCTTGATAGGACTAATACTTATTTAACGTCATTAACATTTATAAATATACCTTCTTTGTCGTTTCTTATATCCTTTATAGTTTTTATTATTCTTACACTACCTATAACGATTAAAGCACAACCTATTAATATTTTCATAATATCAACTCCTTTTCATAATAGGCGTTGTAATTTTCGCGCAAAAGTAAAAGTCCTTGATAGGACTAATACTCTAGAATTCATCTATATCTATTTTCTTCATTAGTCTTCTGAATTCATGTTTATCCATTCTAAGTTCTAAATCTGTTTTGATAACAGTATCGCCATCGTCAAAGCGTACATTTAATGCATTTAAATCTAAAGTTACTTTGCTTCCAATTTGTTTGCTTAAATATTTGCTTATTAATTTTGAAACTATCTTTCTCATAAATTTTGAACTTAAATTTAATTTCATTTCATCCATACCTAACCTCTCCCTTAAATATAGTTTTCTTTCATAAAGGGACTTGTTATTTTCGCGCAAAAAGAAAAGCCCCAGAAGGGGGCTAGTCTTATCTAGCTTCGATTTCTAATATGTCTATCATTAGATAACCTTGTTCACTATCGTATTTATCTATTGTTGCTTTAACTTTTACGTTACATTTTCCAAATACTAAATTTCCTAATTCTGTTCCTGCTATATCTTTAACTTTAATATATGGTCCATTTATTTCGTCTTCACTATAGTCTCCTGCTGCCATTAGCATTTCAAATCTTGTGTCATATCCTTCTCTTAATTGTGCATCTAGTATACAACCATCAAATTCAATAACTCGACGTCCATAGTATCCGTTTTCGTCATCTTTAATACTGTTAAAATATTTATCATATTCTTCCTCTGATAAGTTAGTTGTTAAATAATGTTTTAATTCTTTCTTATCAAATTCGGGTACAACTTTTTCTTTTTCAGTTTCAGATTCTTCAACTTCAACTTGTTCCTCTTGTTTAACTTCAGGTTTTTCTACTTTAGCATTGTTTTCTTCAGTACTTTCACATCCTATCATACTAATTCCTAACATCATTGCTATTGTTATTCCTAATAATTTTTTCATATAAAACACTCCTTTAAAAATATAGTTTTTCTTTCATAATATAAGATGTAAAAAACGCGTATTTTACTGACATAATACTGACCAAAAACGCTTAGAATCGAAAATAGAGCCTCAGAGAGCTAAAACATAAAACTGTATATTTTATGTCTTACCCAATTAGGAGGGGTACATAGACGTACGAAAAATTAAAAGAATATGTTAAAAGGACGCATACAAAAACGTATACGCCCCTTTTTAAATAGAGTAGAGAAGAGCAGAGTAGAGTATTATTTTACTTTTTCTGCATAGTTAAGATTTATCCAACCTTCACCGGATTTTAATTTACCCCAATTACCATCAATTTCTACAATTGTAAATGCATCGCCCTTATGGACTTCATTTGTTTTTTCAAATTTTACCCCCGGGCCTTTTCTGACATTTAATTCGTCAGTAGTTACTCTATATACTCCTTTAGAATGTTTACTTGGTTCTTTAGTTGGTTCTTTAACATGTTCTTTATCTGGTTTTTTATAAGCAACACCAAAATATTCGCAAATAGCTTTACAAGTAGCCTCTGCACATTTCTTTTGACGACTTGGAACAGGCATTAACTTAGCCTCAGCCCAAACATCCATAAATCCATACTCAATTAATATAGCAGGCATATTTGTTTGTCTAAGTATTGCTAATGTAAATCCGCTAATATCTACGTCCCTTCTTAATCCATAAGAATATGCGTAATCAATATCGTTTGCTAAATGTTTAGCTGCTAGTTTGCCTAATTTGATAGACTTACTTGAGCAGTTTTTAGTTCTAAGTACAAGAAGTCCACCTTTTCTATTTATGAAACTTGAACACATACCAAAAGCATTATAATGACAACTTATAAGAATATCACATTTCTTATTATTTGCTCTAGCGGCTCTTGTACGTAAAGGCACATCTGTTTTTCCTGTCATATCGGCAGTGTAAAAATGATCTATACCACATCTTTCTAGAGCTGCAGCTAAATATTTAGCTACTGCTCTATTCCATTCATTTTCATGTATTATTTCACCTTTCTTTTTAACTACCTTACCATCAACTTTAATATCAGCAATAAGTTTAGGTGTTCTTTTACCTTCTGTATGCATACCATGACCTGCATCTATACCAACTAAATATGACATAAAATCATCTCCCTTTTATTTTTCTTCACTTTCTAATAATTCTTTAAATACTTGGTGTAATCCTGTGGATGCCAAACCACTAAATAAACCACCTAATAACACTCCTGGGTTTATTGTAAGAGTTATCCATATATTTAATAGTACCCCTAAAATAGCCATAATTAAAGGGATATACTTATTATTTATACTAGAGAAACTAGTTTTAATAACATATCCCACACACAAACATATACCAACTATTACTGGTACTGCATATTCACTTATAAAACTTAAATCCATACTATCAATCTCCTTCTTTATTATTTTTATTTTTATCACTCATTTTAATATGTTCCTCAACAATCGCCATTCTTTCTACAAGATTATTATGACGATCTACTCTGTCTGACAAAACTGCTATGTCTTTCTTTAAATCTTTAATCTTTTCGTCCATAACAGCGGTATGCTTATTGTTACTAAAATATGAACCGGCTAAGGTTCCTACTAATGCGAGTACTGCTATAATTATTTCTGTATCCATAAATATTCCCCCTATCCTTAACTATACATTTTTAGGTACAAAAGTTTTACTAACTCCATTTATTGTTACGACTAATTCACCAGCTTCATTAAAGGATAGTTGAGGCAAACTAGTGACTTTATCATCTACATATTTTTTAGTAGTTAAATCCATGTCTTCAACAGGAGCAGCACCTGCAGTAACTTTACCAGCATACCAAGCATTACCTTGCCAGTCTAAAGTGTGTGCATTTGACCTTTTAGCATCACCAGCACCATTACCTACTATATGAGCATAAACACCATTTGAATCTACTACATTATATTTGCCTTGTACATGTTGATATTGTGACGCAGCTTCGGTAAAACATCCTTCTGAATGGCTACGCTGTCCAGAAGCTACTGTATAATAACCTTCAGCATGCGAACCTTGTCCTGATGATTCACAAACTATACCTTCAACGTGTGAATATTCTCCAGTAGATGCAGATTTAAAACCTTCGGCATGAGAATAACTAGCATTTGCTACTGTAAGTCCACCTTCAGCATGGGCGCCCGGAGCACTTGCAGTTGTTTGTATACCCATTGCAAATGTGAAATCATTACTTGCTGTATTTTTATATCCTATTGCTGCGCTACCTGTCCCGATATCACCTATACGATTAACGCTAATAGAATTTAATATTTCTAAATCTTTTGGCATTAAATAAGTCGGTATATATTCTATATCCATTTTTAATATTTGTATTGTTGGTGGAGCAGCTAATAATTCATCGCTTAATTTTATTTCATAAGCACATTTAGTATTATCAGTATAATATTTAGTGTTATAGCCCATTTTATTTATTATTGATATTGAAAATCCATCACCAGTTACTATTATTGTTTCATATATTTGATCATTACCTGGCATATTATTTATACATAACGCTCTATATCTAACGCCATTAACTATTACATGATATTCCTTGCCCATTTCTAAGTAAGTAACATTATTGCTTTCATATATATACGAATTATTGTTAAAAGAATTAATCATAGTTGAAGTATCAATGGTTTCACCGACAGTTTCACTTTTAATATAACCTATTCTATTATCATCTACATATTTTTTAGTTGCAGGATTATAATCAGTTGTTGGTGTATATATTGTCTCATTATTTAAATTTAAAAAGTCTGTTCTAATAACACTAAGGGTCAATTTTAAATTTTTAATCTTATCTATAAATTCTTGTTTATTATTACCTTTAGGTATAAGGAGTTGTATGGTCATGTATCCATTTTTAGTTTCCATAGTTGTACTACTACCGTCAACTAAAGCTTTATCAAAGTATGCATAAAATCTAAGACTTTCAGTTATATTTATAAATATAACGTTTAATCCGTCACCATTAATACTATTACCATAACTATTTCCTATGGAATTATCATTTTCATCATATAAATTAATATTTAGTTTATTATATGCACTTTTTACTGTAGGATATTCTTTAGCAAAATTATCCATATTTACTTTAAATGAATTGGAGTCTCTAAAAACCGTATTATATGTTATATTTAATAATTCAGGAAATATGTCGCATAAAGGTTTTTTGTTTATTTCTGTACTACATGAAACGGGATGTTTACTTATATTCATTGCTACAATTCTATTATTAAATTGTTTATTATTATAATTAATACCATTATCTACATATTTCTTAGTAGCTGTAACATTTTCATTTGTAGTGTAAATGCCGTCTTCGATTTTATTTAATGATGCATTTGTGATAACATCACCATCATTCCAATTAGTTTTAATATATTGTCCATTATCGTCAAATGCTGGTGTATCAACATCTGATAATGTAGCAACGGCATAATTTGCTTTTGCTAATCCTACCACGTTAGTAGTATTATCATCTTCAATTGCAATAGGTTCTTTAATTTCAATACCATTTTCAACTGGTGGTATTGTAACTCTACTTTGTTTATTTTCATCCATTAAACGTATTTGGAATGTATAAACACCTACTTCTTCAATCTCATCAATCATTTCTTTGGTGATAGTAAATAATACTGTACCCTCTTTAGTGGCACTTACTTCACTAAATATTGGGGGTTTATCATTTGGCGTTTTTATTACTAATTGTCCATAACTTGCATTAGTTGACTCAATAACATTGGTTGCTACTGTATTACTGTATTTAAAAGGAGATTGTAATATAGTAAATCTTATCTCTACATTTTTATCTCCTCTATAAAGTACAATAGTCGAATCCATTTTTGAAACATTGTTAGAGATTTTAATTGTACTTTCAGTAAAAATCATTTGTAATCCACCTCCTATTGCATATTACTTTCTTTTTCGTTTTTTAATTCTTCGAGTTCTTTTTTTAATGTGTCAATTTGTTGCTTATATATTTCGCATTGAGCTTGATATAATATTTTTTCATAATTAGCTTCTGCCAATTCTTGTTTATATAATTTAGCTATTATATTTATAGTATTTATAGCATCCATTTTGATTAATCCCTCCTATTCTTTATATGTTACTTTCATAGTTATGCTACCTGAACATACTGCATAACTACTAGAATTATAAGCAGACTGAATACCGAATCCTTTTATAGTACCGTCTGAAAGCGCATTAAGTATAGTACTATTAGTTATAGTTAATTTACCAGTATCACCAACTGCAATTTTCACACTTCCACAACTTGAACCGTATGAAGGTTTTCCACTAGGTCTACTTGTGTAGTTATGAGTTTTTACTACTACTGACACGGCTGAATGAACCCCACCAGATATTCTCTTAATAGTAAGTTCAATCTTAGTGATAGTTTTGCCCTTAAATTGATTGAATTGACTGCCAAAGAACCAACATCCATTACAGTCACCGTAACCATAGTCACCTTGTCTTGCAGTATTATCCTTTTTCCAGTTGTTATACACACTACTTCTATAAGTATCGCCACTGTTAGATTTTATTGTTGCAGTTTTTGTAGTTGTTGGAGTAGGAGCTGGGTTGTCATCTGTAGTTTGGTTACCTCCTTCATAAGTAACACTACTAGGGGCTATTATTTGACCTGGTGAACTTACATGAGTATTGGATTTATTACCTCCACATTGTGGACTGTTTGCTATTGTGATTAATCCCCCACTTACTGCTTCAAATCCATATTGGCTACATACACCACTAGATTTTGCAGCATGTATTCTACCTCCTGCATTTGCTCTAAAACCTATATCACAGTTTATAAATTGTACATCCTTATAGTATCCATTACCATAAGAATCACAAGCCATACCAACAATTGTAGTGGCACTACCGGAAGGATTATCACTACCGTATATTTTTATATTATACGCATTAATTGGAGAGTTTTCTTGACCAACTAGACTAGCTGTTCTACTAGCAACTGCGCACCCTACGCTTGGATGTATTATACCAGTCCCGGATGTTTCATTTCCCATCCATCCTCCATATGCATATACTTTAGCGGTACTCATATAACTTCTAACAAAGCCATATACAGTATTGCTATCAAAATATAAGTTAATTCTACCACTAGTAAAATATCTAAAATCTATATTTTCATGCACATCTTGTTGTAACCATATATTTACTACTTTTCCATTAAGGAATTTAGGTAGAGCCTCTATTGCCCCGTTTACTGTGGCAAAAGATACACCGTCATATAATTCATTATCATCATTACCACCACTATTAATTGATATTTGTATATCGTCCTCCAATGTGCTTGGGTATAGGGCGCTGTTAATTTTGTTCGCAGTTATGGTGTCAGCTGTAAGCTCCCCTTCTACTGAGAAACTATCCCCAATAACTTCAGAACCTTGTATTTGTGCACCAACAATATTTCCTTCGCTATCTACACTAAATGTATTACTTTGATTTCTAAAAGTACTGCCTATAATTTCAGAACCTTGCATTTTTGCACCAACAATGTTTCCTTCGCTATCTACACTAAACGTATTACTTTGGTTTTTAAAAGTACCTCCTATAATAGATACACCTGTAATAGTTTTACCGTCAATAGCGCCATCTACTATCATATCTCCAGTTACTTTCACTTGTTTTGTTATTATATTCAATGCATCCTCTGTTAGTGCCATTGAACTTGTATTATTACCTTTAACCCACCAAGCAAATTTATCAGATAATTGTTGATATTGTGTTTCATTATGTTTAATAACAGAGCTTTTTGTAATTGACGCAACTGGGATGGTCTTTTTAATATTTGTTTTCCCTTCAATATTAATAGATATCTGTATTTCACCAGCATTTCCTGTCACTGTAAGGAGAGTGATCGTTTTATGATCATTCTCCAATTTTGCAGTACAGTTAGAAGTGTTGGTTACGGTTACTTTATATTGTCCGTCAGTTGGTGTCGAGTCAACTGCGATTAACTGAGTAGTTCCATTGTATATATTAATTTGAGTATTGTTACTAGTTTCTTCTACAACTACTTTATTTACCGTTGCAGTGAATATGTTACTGTATATAGTAGCGCTTGTAGTTGTGGTTGATCTGTTAACTTTTGATGTAAATGAATTACTATATATTTCACTCATAAACAATCACCTCCTAGCTTGTTTTAGTTAAATTACAATATGTTAAATATTTACCTGGGTCGTAACAACCATATCTTATTTTGTTTGTAGGTGCAGTGAATGTATATACGTAATTATTGTTACCTGTAGTAGTAAATAATTCGCTAACATAATTATCACTATCATCGAACGCATAGCCCCATGTCCATGTACCATCCATTTGTAATGTATAAGTCGCACCTTGTTCAACTGTTACAGGGTCAACTGTTGCCCAACATGCAGCGTCATCCTTAATAAGATGTGTAGTTTGATCTATACCTTTACCATAAGTCATGTTACCTATAGTTCCTGGTTCAGGAGTAGCACCACCTGAACTTTTTTCTCTTAATGTACCATTGGATACCGTTAATGTAATTTGTTTTGATACACCTGAGTGAGAAGTGGCAGTTATTGTTACTTCCCCATTAGCATCTGCATTAGTACTACATAATCCACTATGAACCCAAACTAAACTTGAATTACTAGATTCCCATGTCAATGATTTATTAATACAGTTATCATTGAATGTTGGTCTTACCATACAGTTATGTGAACTATCATTGGCATCCATAGCAGTTAGTGAGAAGTCACTAGAATTTAATACTAGATTATCAGTACTTAGTGGATAATATTTTATCCAATCTACATATTGAGTAATTTCAGTAGTACTACTATCAGGAGTACCACCACTAGCACCAATCGCTTGGTTAACTAGTATGAAATGTGGTATATGGAATGCTCTATTATCAGTAGCACTTGTTCTTGATAATTCATGCCCATCTATAGAGAAAATTAATGTACCGTCTGTTTTCCATTCCATTGCAAATTCATGCCAATCACCAGTTGGATAATCATTATACCATACACGTCCACTTTCTTCTTTTTCATTAAAGAACGCGCCACAAGTTAGTTTACCGTTATAGAATTCCATAACGTCAAACTCACCACAATATGCCCACCATTCGCCTAAAGTATCAGGGTTACCATTTTCTTTATATCCAAATTCAAAACTATCTCCTAAAGTCCAAAATGCACCAAAAGAGCCATTGTAATTACATGCTCTAACTCTAGCAACTATCTTACCATACATGAAAGCAAAATGACCTTTAGAGATAATTGATGCAGATGTCCAAGAACCATCACTTGCTTTTAATCCTCTTAGTGCTAATATGCCGTCATTAACTTCAGCATTTGTATTTGTATATTTTTGAGTTTCATTATTTCTCACATAACCTAATTCATATGACCACTTATTTGAATCTATTGTGTTACCTGAGAAATCATCTATTACATAAGCACCAGTTGAATCTAATAATGAACTTGAACTTGACTCATTTTCCTTCAATGTACCTGTAATAGCAGTACTTGCATCACCAGTAGCACATATTAATATTTTAGTTATATTTGCTGGTACAGTAAACGTATATGATAAAGCTTTATTTGACCAGTCATCTGTGTTACCTTCGACATATGATGCATAAGAATTTGATGAATTATAATAACAAACACATACATAATTAGCTTTATTAAGATTTATAGTATAAGATTTACCTGCCGTTACACTTATATAATTTAATGTACTATAATATGTCCCATCTGTAGTATCTGTAATTACACCATCATTAAGTCTTTTATATTGAGTAAAAGTTAATCCGTCTTTAGTTGCTAAAGTAACAGTAAATACATTACTTGTCTTAGTAGTACCTTTTGCAGTTGTAACTCTTATAGCCATTTGGTAAGTTCCTGCATTACCCTTATTATCGTGTTTAAATTTATAATTTGTGCCACTAGCAGTCACATCACTTGTCTTGTCATAGAATGTATTTCCACCATCCCATGAAACTTCATGTTTTGTTACCGCTATATTTGTGCTATATTCAATATAAAATTCTGTTTGTTCAGTTTGTGTTATGTTTCCTATATTACTTATAGTTAGTGTCTCAGGAGTAATTTCTCCTCCACCACTAGATTCTTTATCTATTATTACATTAATATTAGAATTATTTTGATAGTTTTGTTTACAATCTAATTTAGTTAATCCTACAGTTGAGTAATCGCCCTTATCGTCCCATTTTAAGAATTTTAATACATTAAAGAATGTATTATTGTCCAGTTTTAAATGCGATTGTGAATCAAAACTGGTTGTATAAATACTTCCGTCATTGAAGAAATTATTCTTAATTAAACCACCTTTCACATGTCCTCTAAAGTCTAATCCGAAGTTTCTACATTTTATCACATTACAGTTGAAACATCTTTGTACAGTTAATGCTGAAGTTCCTTGATATACCTCATTATTTATAAAGAATAAATTTCTCCCATTTTCATATCCATCTTCAAAGTCCAATGCTAATTTAGTTACTTTATATTCATTCTCATCAGCAACCATATCAAATGAGCAATTCTTTATAAGTAAATGATTATATATACCAGGGTGCATTGCACACGTTCTTGTATTGTGTGATTTTACATTTATCAACTCACAGTTAGTTGCCTGACCTGTACAACATATAGTTAATCCGGAAGAATCTGTTGAAGAAGTAAATCCAGTTATTCTAATATATTTTGCTCCGGAAGGAATCTTCACCACTTGATATTGTCTTGTTTTTATAGTCTTTAAATAATTTTGAGAATTACCATAAAAGTGCATAAATAATTCTGCTTTATTGAGTGCCAATCCTCCATAGCCCAAATATACACTACATTGTAATTCTCCTCTATCTAATAAGGTAGAAATATCTGTGATGTCAGTTGTACACATAGTTGAGCTGCTTACTTGGGCACCATTAGCATCGATATAATATTGATTCTTAAAAGCTAATTGGCCTGGGGTTCCAACATAACCAGCTTTGTTTCCGCCGAAAACTCCTAAGTTATATCCCACAGAGTAAGACATTTCCATATTTTCAAATGAAGAATATCGAGCGCCGTTAATTTCAGCTACTGCAAGACCTTCACCTGGTATATTATAATTCGTATTATTCTTTGTCGCCTCAAAATCAAATCCATCATAGTTACCTATAAGTTTTCCATTCATCACATGAGAATCAAAGCAATCTCTTAAATCCACTAGATTAGATACGTTTATGTCGTTACATTGTGTTACTTTGAATGTTGCGCCATTCATATCAACAGTGAATTGGTCTGGCAAAGTAACTTTATCACCATGATAATCAAGCATATAAACGTTATTGAGCATTATAATTTTTCTATAACCTTTATTTTTAATGCCCTTGAATAGATTTGTTAGTGCTGCCCCGTTTAGTTTAGCATCACTTACAGATATAGACTCTCCCGCTTTGATATTGTAAGTGGATATGTCTGCTGACGTCATAGTATAAGTTTGACTTTGAGTTATTGAATATGTATTATCTATTATTAATATATCGAAAAATTGTTCTATACTAGCAACGCCATTACTATCTATGGTATAAATACTAAAATAAGTTTCTCCCGTAGTGGATATTGATCCTATATTAATATCAAACTCACCGGCGGCAGTAGTTTTAGAAAATTCTTTAGAATTAAATTTAACTATAGTAGTGAATGTTTTAGAGGTATTATTACTAAGATATTCCGCCTGGGTATTGTCAGATACATAGTAAGGGATAATTATTTCAGTATTTATTTTGACTTTTGGGTTAAAATATCTTATGTATAACTCCGGAATTTCTTTTGAAGTTAAATTGTTCGTATTTATTTGGTTTGCCATAATTTATTACCCTCTTTCAATGTATATTTTATATATATTAACTCTGGCGTAATATGATGTAATAGTTAAATCGATGTTTGATACGGTGCTTGCTACAGTCCAATATGTTGTTATTTTATCACCATGTAATGCATTTGATATTTGCTCTTCTGTAAGCATATTACTATTACTAATATTATTAGCCGATGAATCTCCAAGTTGCCCAATTCTTATAGAATATATAGACGCCGGATCTGTTGCATTTAATCCTAGTTGTACATAAACTTTATCGTTCTTATTTAAAGTTAAAGGATAACCGCTTATAGTAACATAGGCATTTTGATTTTGATTTATTGTGATATAAGTTCCATTATTTGTGGCACTGCCTAGACCCAAAGTACCATGAGATATCACACCATTGTCATATAACATTTCATAATTACTATTAGATGCATCCACAACATTTACTGATACTTTAGTCGACAACTTACCAGAAGTTAAAGTTATTTCATATGCGTCATTAACCGTATTACTATCTTTTAATGCAGATATTGCAATTTTCTGTGCTACATACCAATTCGTAGTTGTAAATGTTAATGAAGTTGGTGCGCATGATAACTGTTGTGGTGATGCGACAGTTATTGTAGTATTTGCATCTGGTTGCTTAGATAGTTTTACATATAAACTAGTAGTTCCTTCTTCTGCAATACTAGCATATGTAAACGATGGTAATATTTGTAAAGTATCGCTTATATCAGTATCTCCACTTGAATCGCCACCACCAATTGCCTCTGTTACAATAGTAATAGAAATTTCCCCTGTAACATTAGATATATTAATGTTATTACCACTAACCGCTGTATTACTTATGTTAGTGTCACCCATTATGACGTTAATACTTTTTATATTATAACCTGCTTTAGCTGTAATAGTAGTGGAATAGCTAGAGCCTTTCTTAATTGATGTAACTGAATTACTACTTGTTGATTCGCCTAAATTATATGCTATAGTATAATAAGTATCTGGAATTTCACCGCCTCCAGATTCAGTGTATACACATTTTAATTTACAATTGTTGTATGTCCCATTGTCCCAGCTACTAACATTAAAAACGGCTTTCGAATTAGTAAACGAAGTAGCACTTATATAAGTACTACCTCCATCTTTACTAAGTAAAATATCTGAAATGTTAGTGGCATCGGTTGTAAAATTCACAGTTAACGTATCTCCTGTTGTACTAGGATTACTTGATACTGTTATTGTTGCCATATAAACACCTCCATTAATCACATGTAGTCACTAAACACTCTTTACTAAGTATTATAGTATACCCGTCTTGATTTTGAATCGATTCCTTAACTTCATTTAATCCTTCTTTTGTTGCATATGTGCTGCTTACTGTCATTTTGAACCCGTCTAAAGATTGCTCTAATTTTGATTGTTTGCTAGTTACATCTTTTATTTGTTCTGCCACCTGTTCCAATGTTGGGGTTGTATAAGTAGTTTGTGTAGGGTTCTGCCATACTAATTTATATCTTAACCATAAGTATTTATCTTGTACTACAGATGGCATACTTTCAACCCAGCTGCCGCCAGTTTGTGTAGTGTTACTAGTAGATAAATACCATTGTGGTACTGAGTTAACTAATGATTGTCCCTTATCACCTTGAAGACCTTGGTCACCTTTTTCGCCATTAACTCCCGGTTCACCTTTAGCTCCTTGAATACATACTGGAGTAGAGTATGATATGCTACCATCACCGTATGTGTATTTTATTCTTTGCCATATATATTTTCCATTTTCCCATTTAGGAGTAGTATCTTCTATCCAGTTACCACCAGTTTGAGTGGTATTGCTTGTAGATACATAGTATTGGGTTGCAGTCTTTGTTAATGTTCCTTTGTAATTAGTTTCCAATTTACCTATTGTAGTGGTATGCTTGTCAACAGTATCTTTGGTTTTATTGTATTCATCTTTCAATTGTGTGACCGTTCCATCTTGTTTTGTAATAGTTGTATTGTCAATTAAAGTGCTAATTTGTCCTTGAGCTATACCAATATTAGTTGTATTAGTAGTTACTTGCTCGATAACACTACTTAAATCTCCATCAATAGTTATATCTTTTATTGTGTCAACAGTCTTTTTAAGTTGGTTAAATGATACATCTAATGTTTGCTCGGTATCATCAAATTTTATATGACTGGCTTTAATCGTGCTAGTGTTATTATTAATGTTACTGATAACACTGCTTATATCAAGCTTACTTCCGTTTATGTTAGCATTATCAGCTACTTTACTATCAACTATTAACCCATCTTTAATAGCGTCGCTTGATTGAATTCCATTTTGATTAATAAGTTGACCTTTACCAGTTGCATCATAAAGAGCAAATGTAAAATTTCCAGTAGCATCTTTCCCTATTTGTATACGTACCTTACCGTCTTTGTCTTTGAACTGTTGTAGATTACCTTGTAACAGCATAGAGCCGTCATCGCTCTGAATACTAACGTTGTTTGTATTAATTATACCAGTATTAATTTTACTTGCACTTACGGTATCTATCATGGCATCTTTTATTAATGCATTTTCAATCGTTGTATTCGCTGCTGTTAAATGAAGTGATTGAATGTTTTCGGATGTTAAATGTCCATTAACCAATGTGTTTATATCAGCATATTTTGTTTCTAATACATCTATTCTTGCTTTATCTGCTTTTAAACTTTTAATGTCAGCATTTATAACATCTAAATCTTTTATGTTTGCTTTATTTGCTACTAATTTTTCTATCTCGGCATCTTTAGCTTTTAAATTTGTTATATTAGCATTTGTTGCGTTTAAATCTTCTATTGTAGCTTTTTTAGCTACTAAGTTTTCTATCTCTGCATCTTTAGCTTTTAAATTTTTTATAGTAGCGTTAATTGCTTCTAAGTCTTTTATGTTCGCTTTATCAGCTATAAGCTTATCAACTTGTAGCATATCTTCTTCTAATTTATTAACTTTAATTGAACTAGCTGAAGGAGAAGTAATATTACCAGTAACTGTAGCAGTATGATCTTTTATCATTACAGTTACTCTTTCTCCAGCTTGTAAATCAGCAGTAGTAGTTATAGGGGTTAATAAATCAGAACCGTCTATTTTGACGTACATCTTAGATTCATATTCTACTGTCGTACCATAAACTATGGATTCTTTTTTCTCTACAGTTTGGTCTCTCGTTATTTTTACAAATTGAGATATCAAATCATTAGACAGACTCATTTAAATCACCCCCATAATTTATTTGTGTATACTGCTTTTTCTGTGACCGGACACCCCGGTTTGCATTCTATAGATTGACTAATGACTTTAGCTTTTATGTTTTTTAATCCTGCTCTTTCGTAATTTATTCTAACGCAATCGCCTAATCTTACTGGACAATAACCATGAGTATAGGATATCGTATACTCTAATGTCGATAAATCTCTAAGAAGTTGTTCCGCATATTCATCTATTTGGTTTTTAGTAGGGTCACCTAATAAATTAGGATTCGTTTCTCTATGTATTATTTCTCTACCTCTATTCTGTATTGATATTGGACTATTTTCGTCATTATTTTCAACTCTTGCTGTATAAATATCTTTACCATTTGAATATATCACTTCGACAACATTTGGTATTCCATATAAATCCCTGTCTATATCTAAATCAGGGTATAATATAGAACTATTGCTATCATCATAAGTCCATACTGGTTGTAGAGATGCTGTATCTTGTACCGGCATAAATATAATACGACCCATTTCATCCAATCCAAATGTGTATTTAGCATTTGCTATTAAATCAGATAAGAAAGTAATCCATGTGTCATCAGTATTTGATACAAAATCGTTAAATAAATTCTTTTCATTTTCAGTTTTTACAACAGGTGCTCTTGCTTGTTCTCGAACAAGTGTATAAGCATTGTTCATTATATTGTTGCCCTCTAATATAGAATATCCAAGAGGAGGCATGCCTTCTTTAAGTTCTAATAGAGGAGTGTAAGCATCCAAAGATATAGTTTGAATCTTACCATCAAACTTATATGAAGGTGTTTGTACTAAAAATGTACCTAAAGGATGCTTTTCTCTAACTCCATTTTGAATTGTTATTAGATAAATTCTTATATAGCATTCGCCTAAAGATTCTGCAACGTCTATAGTCGCAGAACCCAAGGTTTCAGCACTAGAATCTCTCTTTATAGTACTCTGTATAACATTATCTATTTTTTTAATGTCTTTCCAAGTCCCAGGATCAACTATATAATATTCAAATGTCTGTTGCATAGTAGATGACCAATCAGCCATATTATGCACCTCCATCTACTCTTGTTATATCAAGTGTAACCGGTATTACCAAATTACAATGTTCTTGACTAAATGACACTTTTATATACGCCCAATATCCACTTCCTGAAGGTTCTCTAACATATACGTCACCCATCCATACAGCAAGCCTTCTTAGTGCATATAAAGTGTCTTTATCTTCTTTAGCTACATCGACTTTCCATGAAGAAGTAGAACCTAATTGAGTTCCATAATAACTAACAGGTCTTTTTCTTCCTATGTATTCGACTAATGTTACATCTGATTCATTTGAATCTGATACATCTATGTTATATGGTAATTTCAGCATTGAACCAGCCCATGCAGGTTGTTCCATTTCATCTTCATTTGTTGTATCAAATTCTGTCCATGCTTCATCCCATTGTATAACAACCGCAGTTTCTCCAACAATAACTCCAGGAATATCAGTATAACTTACTGCACCTGTTGTGTCTGATATAGCGACTATTCTATATCTTGCAAGGTCTAATGCAGGATGAGGGTCTGTTACAAAAGTATTGTTTGCATTTAATATACCAGTTCCGATTTCAACGAATGAACCATCAAATTCTCTTCTATATACAGATAAAGTTATTCCGTCTACCAATTCGCTGACTTCTGATTCAACTTCACAGAAATATACGCCTGTTCCTGATGATAGAGTACCATAATAAACTACGTCACCATTCTCTGTAAATGCCTCGTCAACTGAAGTTCCTTCTATAGTTTCTGTTATTATTTCGCTAGTTTGCACATATGATCCTGTGGTAGTACTCAATTCAACTTTATAACATACCATTGGATAATAATCACAATATGGATGTATATAAGCGCAAAGGGTTTCTTCATCTATGGATATTTCTGCATTAGGTGTGTATTGTTCGTCTGTCCATGCTACTTCGAATTCAGCAGATTCTTCAACAGTTAAACCTGAATTCATAGATGCTACAACTGTAACTTTATATGTTACGCCATTTTCTAAATCCACACTATGTGCTGAAATTTCTAAGGCTAAATTTTCTGAAATGTCATAAAATTGAGAGTAAACCTCATCACCAGAACTAATCATTTTGACGTTTCCTATCTCATCAACGGTACTATAAGTTTCTGTTGAAGTAATAGTCACGTGATAACCTATAGGAGTTTGTGTTGCGGGACCTGTTACACCATTTATATAGAATGGAAAGCTTTCAAGAACAGCTAACGATGTTCCTGCCTTATCAGTTATGCTCAAACTTAATGTTGGTGGAGCATATATATCAATTACCCTTTGTGTTGACCAATCACCGTATACTCCTGTTATACCTGCAGTTCTTACTTTCCATTTTATTGTCGTTCCTTCAGTATAAGTAAATGTGCTTAAAACATATTGGCTAGTTTTATCTTTTTCAGATTCTTCTGTTGTGTTAGTTATTGTGTGTGTTTCTGTAGTGTCACCGATAATTAATTCTAATTCTGCTGTAGTTTGACTAGAACCATCTTCTGAATTGTGTACCCAATATAATATAACTTTTTCTCCGACAATAGCTGTAGTGGTTGAAGCCCAAGTTGTCGGAGCGGCTGGAGCTTTACCTATTGTTATAGATACTATTTCGGACCAGCCGGATTCTCCTTGCTCATTTGTTGCTCTAACTCTAAAGAAGTATTCTTGACCAGATTCAAGTCCTGTAATTTCAGCATGAGTTGTAGATTCTACGGTTATTGATTTAACTTCACTAGAGCTATCGAAATATATTTTTTTAGTAGTATATTGAACTTCGCACTTTGTAGCATTGGTTACATTGTCCCATTCGATTTGAACTGATGTTTCTGATAAAGCTTTAATGGACGTGATGCTAGCAGGTGTAGAAGGTATTGTTTTAGCTCCATCTGAATAATCAGAATATCCACTATAAGATTTATTACGTTTACTTCTAGCACGAACTGTATATGAATGCCCTGCTTCTATAGTGCATGAAAATGATGCTGCCCATTTCTTTATTGTTACTACTCCATTTTTATAAGTTTTTGAATTATCTTTAACTACTTGAAATTCTATTTCAGTTGCATTTAAATCGTCAAGATTTGTTAATGATGCTGTTAATGTATATTTTTCTATTTTTACAGTTGGAACAGGAGGCATTGTAGGAGGATTATTGTCAAAATCATAGGTTTTCCAATCCGTATAGTCAGCTGTCCAATAACTAACTTCTTTTTTATTAACCTTATGTTTCTTAGATATAGCCTTCACTTTAAATCTAACTTTTTCAGCATTGGTTGGTGCATTATAAGTACTTTGTTCTGCAGTGATTTCTTTTTCTTCGCCAATAAACCATACGCCATCTCCAGTATGATAGTTCCATACAACTTTGTATTTGTCTGTATTAGATCTTGACCATTCCCAAGTAGCAAACACTGTACTATCAGTATCTGATTGCAAACCAAAATGAACAATTTTTGGGCAATTAGATTTTGTAGAAGATGGTTTCTTATTTGGCGTCGTTGTCTTTCCTGATATAATTAGTTTTTGACCGATGTATATAAGATAATTTCCACGACTATTTTTCTTTAAATGATTAAGTTTTACCAACTGGCTTAGTGATATTCCATATTTTTTACATATGGCACTTGGCAAATCTCCTTTTTTAACGGTATGATACTTAGTTGCCATTACCTAAATCCTCCTTTCCATTTTAGCTGCTCTAACAAGAGTTTCAACAGCATTAGTAATATTGCTTCCATCGTCGTATGTGATACCATTTATTTGGTAAGTAGTATTGCTTGTGTTTCCTAATCCATTTTTTAAGTCTTTTATAGCTGATACTATTTCCTCATTACTAACTCCATTTTGAACTGAACCGATAGATTTTGAGATTCCACCAGATATACCAGCTATAGACATTGTTCTGTTTGATAATAAATTATTTAATCTACTAGCCCCATTTTCAACATTTGTTAAATCTAACACTGGAGTTATAACAGGGTTTACATCCATGTCGGAATTAAGAACTTTACTTACTTCATTTAATGCTCTATTAGTAGAATTTATAACAGATTGTGCTAATCCTTCAGCTGGTTTGTTTGCAACACTAGCATATTTAGTTAACCCTTTTGCTAAACCTAAAACTGTATATCTACCTATTTCCATAAATACTCTAGAAGGTGAATGTATCTTTAATATAGCCTTAGCTTTTGAAACTACACTGCTTATACCACTTGATATTGCATTCTTTGCAGCAGTAATACCAGATTTAATACCTGATGCTAAACCGTTTATTAAGTTTCTACCAGCACTAACTAAAGCGTTAGCTGCCCCACTAGCGGCACTTTTAGCTGCATTTATCGCACTTCTTATAGCATTTCCAACTGCACTAATCTTACCTCTAATACCATTTACAAGTCCAGTTATTAATTGTCTACCTTTATCAAGTAAAGCAGTAGCAGCTCCACTAAGAGCTGATTTACATCTGTTAAGCGCTTCTTTAGCTGCGCTAGCAACAGCACTAAGCTTACCTCTAATACCATTTACAAATCCAGTTATTAATTGTCTACCTTTATCAAGTAAAGCAGTAGCGGCTCCAGCAAGAGCATTTTTACATCTAGTAAGTACTTCTTTAACTGCACTTCCGGCTTGACCAACCTTACCTTTGATTCCTTTTATAAGTCCACCGATAAGTTTTCCACCAGCTTGTGCCAATCCTCCAACTGCGCTGCCTGCTAAGGATACAGCGGCTCTAACCACTGCTTGGATTAAATTACTTACAGCTTGACCAAGTCTATCGGAATTTTCGTTTAATCCTTTAGCGACACCATCTATAAATTTTATAGCCAAGTTAATACCAGCGTTTATTATTTCTCCTATATGTTCGGCTATACCATTTATAAAATTCACTACAATCTCTGCTCCAACTGTTACTATTTTTTCTATATTATCTGCTATTCCTTGCATTAAATTCAATATTAAGTTTACTCCAACTTCTATAAGCTTAGGAGCTGCCTGACCTATTGCTGTTGCCAATGCCACTACAAGTTGAGTCGCTGTGGTGATTATTTGTGGTATACAATTAGATAATGCTTGTAATAAACCTGTTACAAGTTGTGTTACGGCAGTCAATATTTGAGGTAGTCCATTAGCAAAACCAGTTATAAGATTTGTCACTGCTTCAGCTAACTTAGTTCCTAACGTTGGCAATAAACCTATAAGCTGATTTATAAATCCAACTATTGCATATCCACTACCTGCAACGACTGTTCCAACTAATGTTAAACCAGTACCAAATGCTAATAAACCAGCGCCTATTAGAGCACAAGATACGCTTAATAAAGCTATAGCACCTGATAATGCTATTAATGTAGGAACTAGTGGAGTTAATAGAAGTCCTGCCACACCAATAACAGCAAATCCTCCTGCTAATGCTAATAATCCAGTTCCAACTTGTTGTAAACTAAGCGAACTTAATGCCATCAATTGCGGAGTCAACAATGCTAATGCTCCAGCCATAATAACCATAGCTGTTGCGCCTAATATACAACCAGACATTGCATACATTGCCACACCTAATATAGTTAATGAACCAGCTAAAGCAACAAGTCCAACAGCTAATGATTCCCAAGACATACTAGCGAAAGATTGTAAAGCAGCGCTTAATACTAATAATGAGGCAGACATTAAACCAACACCAACCGCCACTAATGATAATTTTCCTCCTGATATCAATGCTGTCGCTGTTCCTAATACGACTAATGCTCCAGCCATACCAAGTAAGCCTTTAGCTAAATTTTCCCAAGATATAGAACCCATACCCTTAACTGCAGGAACCATAAGATTTAATGCGACTGCCAATGCAGTTAATCCGATAGCTGTAGTTATAATTCCTCCTGATGTAGTTCCAAAACGTGAGAATACTGATAAACCTGTTAATATAACACCAATACCAGCTAAGCCTTGTACTAATGCGCTTAAGTCCATGTTACCAAACTGGCTTACTGCTGATGCTAATACATTTAATGCAGCGGCTAATACTAATATTCCTGCGGCATTACCTAATCCCATTTTGACGCCATCCATTAATTTTGAGAAAGCTACCATTTCTGTTAACACTGCGCCTATACCAACAAGACCTTGAATCAGGTTATCTGTATCCATATTACCAAGTGATTTGACTGATGAAGCAAATATTGCAATTGCAGCCCCGAATACTATCATAGATGTAGCGGTTTTAATTAAACCTTTACCTGAGCCTTCCATAAGTTTCGCAGCAGCAGACATTGTAACCATTAATCCAGCGATACTAACTAAGCCTTTAACTATTTCTCCCCAATTGAGACTAGATAAGGATTTCATTGATGCTGATAGCAATAATATAGCTATAGACATTCCAACCATGGCAGTTGCTATTCCAGTCATTTTACCAAAACCTTTAGTTAGTTCTATTTTTTCTAAAAGTACCATTGCACCTATTAATTCTGTAAATAATGCCGTTATACCAGTTAAAGAAGTATTCATTCCTGCTTCGTCGATTGTTGATAGAGTAGCTAATGAAAATGCTAATATACCAACTGCGGCTGCAATTTTTAATAGAGTTCCAGCCTTTATGTTTTGTGACCATGCAGTTAATGATTCTCCTACTGAATCTAATATGTCTGATACTGAATCTCCAACTTTTTTTATCGAATCAAAGAAACTTGTTGAACCTTCAACTGTAGATTTCAATGTGTCTAAACTACCTTTTATAGTTTTGAATATTCCACCTGTTATTAATGCAGTAAGAGCTCCGAATATTGCTCCGAAATCTATTGTACCTAATGCTTTACCTACACCTTCAAGTATTGGAGCTATACCATTTCCTATTCCTTGTATTGCACCACCTATAGTACTGAATACTTTGCTAAAATCTAGCTTGCTTAAATAATCAAAGAATGAAATAATACCTTTTCCTGCTCCACTAATAATAGAACCTATAGCATTAAGTCCATTTGAAATACCATCTGAAATTTTACCAAAGAAATTACTCTTATTAGCAGCATCGTTTAAGCTCGAAGCGAATTTACCTATACCAGAAGTGACTGATAATAACACTTTACCAATAGTACCAAACACGTTTGTTAATGGTGAAAAAGCTTTGAACAAAGTAGTTACCGCATTTTTTCCTAAATTAAGAACTGAGAATACACCTTTAAATGTATTTTTAATTTTACCAGCTGTAGAATCACTCATTTTGAATTTTTCAGTAAGATTCTTAAATCCTTCTGAAATTTGAACTAGCTTTTCTCCAGTCATTGGCGGAAAGACATCTCTAAAACCATCTTTAATTGCTCCAAGTCCTTTACCTACGCCTTGCACTATGTTTGTTACACCTTTTATAACATCATCTCTACCGCCGTTCTCATTCCAAAATTTAAGCATTGCATTTCTTGCATCTGTAGAAGGCTTAATTATATTGTTAAAACCATCACTAATAGATGTTAAAAGTTTAGTCGCCTGATCTTTATCGCCTATAATATATTCCCATGATTGAGCCCATCCTGAACCGACAGATTCTTTCATTGTATCAAATAATTGTGAAACAGTTTTAACTTCTGTAGCAGCTTTAGTAGCATTTTCTGCTAATTGAGTTATTGCTTTCGCTTGTGCGTCAGTATAACCTTGAGCTTTCAATTCAGCTTCTGTATATGCTCCTGAAATTTGTTTCAATGTTTCAGTTAACACATCACCTGTCAACCATTTACCTTCAGTTAAACTATCCCTAAAACTTCCATATTTTTTTATAGCTTCATCGGCGCCTGTTCCCATTACTTCAGATGTTCTTATTAATGCATCTTGGAATAGTTTACCACCCATACCAGCGTTTACAACTGAGTTCCAGTCTTGTAATGACACTTTACCTGTAGCTAAAGCTTGTGATAATTGATACATAGCAGTTGACGCTTGTGCTGATGATGAGCCAGATGCCGCTGCCAAGTTAGCTATACCTTTTATTGCTGCTGTAGATGTTTTCAAGTCGACACCTGCTGCTGTGAATGTACCTATATTTTTTGTCATTTCAGCAAAGTTATATATAGTTTTATCAGCATAATCATTTAATTCATTTAATGTACTTGTAACATCTTTTAAAGTAGTTCCTTCATGAGCAGTATTTGTTAATATAGTTTGTATAGAGTTCATCTTGGTTTCATATTCATTAAAACCATCAGTTATAGGTTGTATAGCTAATGCACTTACAAGGTTTTTACCAGCATTTACAGCACTATTTGTGATATTAGATAACACTGTTGCGCCTACGACACCAAGAGTCGAGAATTTAGCTTTAACAGTTTCTACTCCTTGACCCAACCCATTTAAATTAACTTTACTTGCAGCTCTACTAATGTTGTCTAATCCTTTACTACCTTCATTCATTTTGAGCTTTTCGTTTAAATTTTTAAGACTATTTAGAGTTGTTTTTACTCCACTCTCAAATCCTTGATTATTAAATTCCATTTGGACAATTCTTTTATCAATTGAACTCATGCATTAACAACCTCCTTCCATGCTTCTTCGGCTATCCTATCAAATATAGGTCTCATGGCCGGATTTATATAGTCTCTTCCTGCTACATAACCACCGGTACCGGTACCATGACCATATTGGAGTATTACCGCAATATTAACACCCTTATTAGTATTACTATTAGACCAATAAATAGTGTGTGTATCGCCGTTTGATGATACTTCATAATTCCATGAATTTGCCGTAGTTCCAGTATCAGTTGGAGTAGCGCTAGATAACGCTGATACACCTTCTTGCCCATAGCGTTCAAGTATTTGCCTAATCTGAAAATTTTTCATCTTTTCCAAAAATTTAAATGTTTTATTGAAATCACCTTTACTAGTGATTTTTATTTCCATTGTTCAATCTCACCGCCTTTATTTATTAAGACGTTGAATCTCATGCATAACATCGTTATAGTTATATCCCGCTTCTTCTAGTAACATTTTACAAATTTCATCTTCTCCCCATTTACCTTCTACAACCTCTTCTGCTACTTCATGTATTGATAAATTCATTCTTTTTCTAAGCATGGTATTAACTCTCTCGTCAACTATGTGTTTGTCGTATCCAGCTGTACTTAATTCTTTGCTACATAACTTACTCTTTTTACCAATTACAATTTCTTTTGCAATACGTTTATTATTGTTTTTATGACGATTATTAGCAACTCGATCGAATGAATTCATGGCGTTCACCTATCCTTTAGTTTTTAAATTTTTCTTTCTCGCTTCGTTTAATGCTCTATTTCGTTGTAGTATCTCATTTCGTCCCATCTTTTTAGGAGGGGAATTTTTAATATTACATACTTTAACAAGAGTTAATAATCTATTAATATGCCATTTTTGACATTCAAATGGAATATTAAAAGCAACCATCCAATAATATATTATTTCAGAGGTTATAATTTCCCTATTAGGGGTTTGATTTGTATCACTAAAGGTCGTAGCAGTCATTGGGTTTTCTATATATTCATTTATATCTTTTAAATTATTTTCAGTTAAGCGGGTATAAACATCTGCATCAACATTTTGGGTTATTGTCATACAACGAACATAATCTATTACTTCTTCAAGCGTTTTATCTTTTCCATCTAAAAATGGTTTATGCCATTTGGCTTCCCATTTTGAAATGGAGACTAGAGAATGTTCTAGTTGTAAGGACTGTTCCTTGAATAATATAAATTCATTACTAACTTCATCGTAGTATTCCATTGCAGGTACAGTTATTTTCAACATCTCCAGTCACCTTAACCTTTCTATTTCATGCTAGTAGGTAATATACCATTTATGAAATCTGTAGCAGCTTTGTCATCAAGTGCTAATTCCATAAATATTTCGCTGTATGCTTCTGTCTGAGAAAATGCATCTGATAATTCCTTACTCTTGATGAATCTTCTTCCATCTGGTGATTTTTCCCCATACGCTTTTAGTACTATTTGTTTAAAAGTACGTATTATTTCTTTATTATCTTTTGAGTTAACGATGTTTTCTAGCATTTGAGCTAGCCCTCCATCTACAGATAATTCCATTTCAGTTACCTCAGCTTTAGATAGGTTGAAATAGAAATCTTCAGTTCTTTCAACGCCATTATAATCAGTATAAGTTACAGTTTTCTTTAACATATTCAAATCTCTCCTTAATCAAAAATTAAAATATAAGAGCCCCCGTAAAAAATGCGAGAGCTCTTTACATATTATAAAAATAAATTAATCAATAATTATTTACCATCAAGTATTTTCTTTAATTCATCAGGTAATGGTAATTTAGCTTCAATTGATTCAGTACCATATAACATATCTTCTATAGTTTTTAATTTTGCAGCATCTATTTTAGTAGAATCTATAGTTATACTTGCTGTAGGTTTAAATCCTGCTACATTTACAGGTGTTGTAGTTACTTCCCATGAGAAAGTTATTGCTTCTGGGCTATCATTTATTGTTTTATAACCTTTTTCACTAGGAGCAGCTTTTGCACCGTAAATTAAGTGTAGCTTGTATCCATATTCGTTACTTTTAACATCATTACCTAGAACTGTTCTATAGCATAATCCGAAAGTTTTTCTATCTTGTTGACCTATAGTAACACCTGTTCCTAAAGATGCAGAACCATCACAAGCTTCAAACTCTTCTGGATAAGTATAAGCTTCTATAGTTGCTCCAAATTCTTCTGCTGAGAATAATTCTAAGTATTTTATATCATCAGCATATAATGGTGTTGCTTCTGCTCCGGAAGGACTTTCTGTTACAGCAGTTAATCCATTCCATGCTACACCATTTGTATATGCTCCAGATTCATCTTGTAAATATAATACACCATTTTTCACGCCTGTTTCATAAAGACGTTTACCACTTTCATCCCAAACTATTTTAGCCATGTTAGCTTTCCTCCTTAATTTTAATAATAAATCGTGAACACGTAATGATATAAATTATCACTACAGTATGTTCTCTCAAACTTACACATTTGAAATTCTTTTAAAACGTTTTCTATTATATCAATATTTGGTTGCTTATAAATAAACATTAATGAATAACTATTAACATATTGGTATATACTATCATTAGCACGCTTAGTGTCGCCATCACCAATTGTATAAATTACACATGGATAAATTAATTTCACAGATGCTGGAGGCTGAAAATATACATGTTTGTTTTGCATTATAGTTTCAAGTTTTGATTGTAGTTCTAATCTTCTATTCATTGTATAAGCCTCCAATCGTTAACAGTAATCTTGGATACTGAACTTCAACATCTGTTATTTTCCATTTAGCTCCCATGAATACGACATAGCGCATTGCATGAAAGTTATTATTGGCAAATGGGTCGGCTATGATGCTAATCTGATTTGATATATTAATATCGTCATTTATTTTACTTCTTTCTTGTAAACGTCTAGAATTTCGTATTACATCTCCGAAGTACATGTTCTCTGTTATCTGTTCTTCATATATACCAGGTTCTGTTTCGACAGTTAGAGCATAACCGATTATTCCACAAAACTTTGCCATTTTGAATTATTCCTTTCTATTTTAAGAGTTGGATTATTTTCCTGTTCCTCCTCCTGCTGCAGCTTGGTCTAATGCTACTGCTACTGCAGAGTAAGGTTTAACTAATGCGCCAGAGCATCTAGTTTCCATTAAGTATTTTTGTTGGTTGTAGTCTATATCGAAATCGTCGAACATATTAACAGCTCCACCTTTGTCAGCACCAACATAATAGTCAACTAGGTTAACCATGATAGCCATTAAAGGTTTTTCAACTTTATTAACTGTAGTTTTAGCACCTTCCATAACTTCAACAGCTACTATTTCTTTAACTCTTAAAGCTGTAGCTAATTTATCAACTGTGTCATATATTACTCTTCCGTTTTTGTCTTCTAATAATAAACAATTAGTTATAACATCTTCAGTAGTAAATAGAGTTGGGCTTCCTGATCCTTTGTATTCTTTTCTAGATTTTATAACTGTTTTTATAAATGCTTTTGCTATATCATCATCAGTTGCTGCTGCAGCTGCGGCAACAGAAGCTTTAACACAATATAAATCATCATCTTTAGATATAGGTCTTATGCAAGTTTCATTGATTTTATCATCAGAGTCAGATAATCTTCCATCACCAACTAATATAGCTCTTGCTATTTCCTCGTCTAGCATCATTCTCATTTCCATTTTTAACCATGCTACTACATCGAAATCTGTTATATCCACAACATCATCTCTGTCTAGTTTTTGCTTTTTGTATATAGTTGTTGGAGTAGTAGTTCTTTTTAGTAATGTGAACACTTCTTCTTTCTTTCTGTTACCTTTGATGTAACCTTTAGCTCTAGCTTCATCAGCAGTTATATTAGCATGCATAGATTTTATTCTAGAGAATGGAACATGGTGAACTCCTCTCATTACTTTTTGTACATAAGAGTCGTCTCTTTTTATAAAGTCTGGTGGCATGTTAACGTTTTTAGCGTCTGGGAATAACCATTCTATATCTTTGATACCGTAACTTTCAGCATGAGCTAAAAAGCTTTCTTTTAAAGAACCATATCTTTTAGCGTCTTTTAATATAGTTTCCATAGCATCATGTGATAATACATCATTGTTTTCAGTTTCTTTACCTTCAAATACATTATGTTTCATTTCTTGTTCTCCTCCATCTTCTTCAATATTATTTTCATTTTCTTCTATGGCAGATTGTGCCATACTTTTATCTTCTAAAGCTTGCCCTATTAGAGCATATACAACATTCTTTTGCTCTTCATTTAAAGTGTCAAATACATCTTGGATAGTCTTTTCATTATTATCCACTTTATCATCTCCCTTTTTATCTTTTTCATCAACTTTATCTTCTTTATCGCTTGGTTTATGATCAGCATGTTGTAGTGTTAGTTCCTCACCTGTATATATAACTGCTTCATCCTCGCAAAATTCGCCATGTCTTATTACAGAGTCTATAAAAGCTCCAGGATTAGCACCAGCTAACACTAAACTTACTTCTCTTATAGTTCCATGCATTACATTTGAACCTTTTTGTTTAAGTTGATTAGCGTAAATAGATAAAGCTGTAACATCACCATGTTCTACTAGTAGTTTTGCATTTTTACCAGCTTCTGTATCATTGAAAGTACAATAAGCGTAAACGCCTTCGTCTCTGTTTTCTAATACTGCATGACCTAATACATTAGCTGATTCATTATGTTGATGATTCCATACTAGTGGAACAGTTTGCCCATCATGTTGCTTAAAGGCATCTTTTAAAATTGTTCTACCATCTGAGCATTTAATATTATTTCTAGTTGCCCATCCACTAAAGTCATACTTCATCTCTAACTATTCCTCCTTCTTCTCAGTATCGTCTACTGCATTTTGAACTTCTGGCGCATTCTCGATTTCTTCAGCATTTTTGTTTAAGTTCTTGTTACGTAATTCGTCTGCGTCAGGGTCATCGGATGGTTTCCATCCCATAATTTGTCTAATTTCATTTGATGTCGCTATTTCATTACGTGTTAATTTATCAGCAATCTCGGCAAGATCATTAACTGGAACTAGTTTGAATGGATCTCTAAAGTAAACTATGTCTTGTTTTCTAGTTCTAGCTGTTTTGGTTAGGAATTTCCTTTTCATTTCATCAACTATAGCTGAAACTATAGGCTCAATTGTTCTATTGTAGTAATTTAACATAGTTTTATCATCAGCTGTACCATCTAATATAGTCTGAGTGATACCTAACTGGCCATATAGCATACTCGTTAAGTATTCAATCTGCTTCATTAGATTGTTTTCAACTGGTCGATTTAACTGTGTTATCTTTTCGGTTCCATCAGTGTAGGCTATACCATACTTAGAACCTGTAAGTTGCATTTCAATTTCTTTACGTCTATTTTCAGCTTGTTGTTTTCTTGCCTCAGATTTGATAACATAAGGTAATTGTATAATTAAATCTAATTTACCAGAACCACTTTGTTCATCTATAACATCCAAAAGATTAAGTTTTCTTATAAGACGTTGCATAGTTGAGTTTGGTTCATTTATGACCGCATATAAAGGATTCTCTATTATGGCGACCATACTTTTTGGCAATAGTAGATCTTCTTTCTGTCCAGTTTTATCATTATATATTCTAACTTTAACATGCTGTGGACGCCACTCCAGTATTTGTCCTACTCTTAGACTGTTTATATCATAAGAGCCTGATATATTAGGATTTATAGTAGTATCAACAGGAACTATGGCAATACAACCTTCATCCATCATAGACATAACGGCATCTTGTATAAACGCTTTTGCTGTCTGGTCCATGTTTGCACTAAGAGTTAAACACTCATTTAAACTAGTATCCATCTCTTCAACAAAACGACCATTGTCGTCTAATTTAACATGCATAATATCTATAGATGCTACATCTAATGCTATTCTGTTGTAAACTGATACGACAATACTTCTTTCATTACCTCTAGTTAGGCGCATTCTAAAAGGATTATAACTGCTTATGTGCTCACCATAATTGTATCTTGGTGTTGGGTCTTTGTTCAGGAAGGCATTCCATGCATGTATTAGTCTATCACTAAAAGCCATTTTGACGTTTTCACCTCCTACTTTATTAATAGAAGAATCCCATAAATTCTTTTCCTTTGTTAATAGCGTTTATTGCACTATTTACATTTTGTGCACTAAATTTAATTCGCTGTCCATTAAAAGTCACATTATTAGACATCATTACATCATTAACAACTTTTGTACCAACACCTATTGCTGCTGCAGTGGCAGCTGCTTTTACACTCATAGTCATTGCACGTTTAGCTGCAGCTTTTCTAGCGCTTCTCTTTGCTCCTACTTCTGGTGCTTTTCTAGCTTTAGCTCTTTGCACATCATGCTGACCTTGTAAATAGTTGTATTGTTTCTTAAGAGCCTTGTTATTCGGATCAGAGTTTAATTGTTTCTGAACTTTTTTAGCTTCACTTAAATATTTTCTAGAAGCGTCTTTTCCAACTTCACCTCTTATGGCTCCTTTTCGGTATGTAGTGTTGGAATTTAAAGCTTTCTTATAATCTCTATTAGCCTGTTTATAAGTTTTCTTTAATTGTTTATTCGATCTGTCTCTTTCATAGTCCATACGTGCAACATTAGCTTTTTTACCAAGGTCAATAGCATTGGACTTTTTATCGCTATTCTCTTTCCATTTTTTAAAACTTTTATCTACTTTTGCATTTTGTCGTCTAGCTCTTCTAACTCCCCATTTCATACCTTTTATACCATGATGATATAATTCATCGGTATGATTATACTCCCACATTTGACTCACCTCCTATGTTATTCCACATTGTTTATTGGCCCATTTTTCACCTTTTTTTGCGTACTTATTACAATATTTAGATGCTTTCTTTAACATAGCTTTATTAACTACTTTTTCGGATTCAATAGATAAAGATGCCTCTCCATCTAATAATATTATTGGGGATTTAACTGCGCCGTAATTTGTTACTGTATCATAATCATCACGAAGCATATTATACCCTTTGTTTTTTAACTCCTGATAAAATAATTTCTTTGCTGTTGGCATGTTTTTATCATCTACAAATAAATAGTTAGCATTAAGATAATATAAATCCAGATTCAAACCATCATCTTTTTTATTACTAACATTTCCTTTGATTATTTCATCCATATGTTTTTTAAATTTTTTATCGTCATTTACAGGTAAATAATCGGCATTTTTTGATACAGCATCCTTATACTCTTTTAATGCAGTTGGATTATTTTTCAGAACTTTAAAAAAGGTACTTGCTGCTTCATCTGTTGATGGAGATTTTAAAGTAGTTTTTGCTGTCATATTTAATACTTTTGATGTTCCAGCTTTACTTAGAGTATTCATATACATATTATTATCGTGTTTTCCGATAGACGCATAGGTTTGACCTTTAATATTTTGTTTAGCTGTTTGTTTGTCAAATACTATTCTTTGTAATTTAGCACCTTTTTTAATTTCTATACGGCCATCACCATAATCTTTATATCGATCTTCTCCATATCGTTTTCTACCTTTAGCGTTTCTAGTTCCATCTTCATTTTGCCATCTTCTAATTCCCCATTTCATACCTTTTATACCATGATGATATAATTCCACAACTCATCTCACCTCCTATTCAAATGCATCTTTGTTTAATTTATAAGCAACATATGCATCCATCATAGCGGCAACTGCATCTATCTTTTGTTCATATCTTTTCTTTAATAATTTTCGGTTACCATTTGTGTCTTCAAGAGTTATACAGTTACCCATGGCGAATGTCATAAGTTCTTCATCAAATAGTAGCATTCTATCCTCTGCTAATTTCTTTAATTCGCCTAATGGAACTGATTCAGTCTTAGCACCTTGTATAACTTTTTCTATACCAAATGGGCCGTTCTCAGATTCCCATCTTTCAACAAATGCTTTTGCATTGTAGGGGTCAAATCCAAAACATCTAACATCATAATCTCTTTCGATTATATGAGCATCAAGGTCTTCATATACTTCGGTCATATCTAGAACTGTTCCTTCCAATACTATAAGACTTCCTTCTTGTAAGAATTCATCATACTTTAATCTCATAGCTCCTGGTAACTTATGAAGGGTTTTGGATGTTATATAGTTTCTAGTCTTGATTCCAAAAGCACCATCTCTTAAAGGAAACATGAACGTGAATGCGCAAAAGTCATCACCTTGTGATAAGTCAGCTCCCAATGCACATGGCATTTGCCAGAAATCTCTTTTTCTATGTGGAAGAGTTTCATCATAAGTGAAGAAATATGTATAACCTTCCATTGGAATACCAAAACGTTTTGCTAAAATATCATTTCTTGTAGCTGGAGCTTTTTCAGCTCTTTCAACATCTAATTGATAAGTCTCATATGTGACGGTTTTTCCTAAATTTGGATTTGCTTTTAACCAAGTTCTAGGATTATTAACCTCTTCTATATCGTCAAGTCGATAATACCAAATCGAAACATGTGGGTTAACATATTCGCCTTTAAGAATTTCCATTAGTTCCATTTTGATTGTATCACCACTACCATTTCTTACTGTCCCTTCTGAACTTGTTGCTACTATTAAATAATCATCTAGTTTAGATGCCCCTTGTTCAACTGCACCTATGACATCTTCTCTTATATCCCCAGAAAGCCATTCGTCTATTGTCGCCACTTTACATCTCAAACCTTGAAGTTTATTAACACTCATCGGTCTTATCTCTAATAGTGACCCTGTTAAAAAATTTTCTATACCTTTTTTAGTGGACGCTAATTTCATTCTATTAGCTTTAGAGCCAGTTGTATTTTGTATAGAACCTTCAGTTAAAAACTGAAATAAAGGACCTCTAGATCTTGTTATAGCGGTTCTTATTGGTGATAGTATTTCTTCGGCTTGTTTCATAGTAGGAGCTGTTGTTATTTGATGAGTAGTTGTAGTGTCTACGTTTAGAAAATAATTCTGTATACATGAGCTGTACATAGATTTGGCTGCGCCTCTGGCTACAATGAGATATTGTTTATTAACTAATCTTTTTTTAACTGATTTGGTTACATATCTACCATCATGACCATCAGGGGAAGGTTCATATACACTTCTTTCTACAAAGTAATACCAACCAAATATTTGTTCGGCCCAAAGTTTAAACGAGTCTAGTAAATGTAAATCCGCTCCATCGGTTAATGTAAGTTCTTTTTCGCAATAATCTATGAAACCGTTTATAGCTTGATCATCATAGTAGATTCCAGGATTAGCTATCAGCTCATCTATACGGTTCATTTCCATGGAAATCTCTTTACATACTGGAATCTCTCCTCTTATAACGGCATCTCTAAACTTACCATAATAGATAGGAGTGGCTGTGTTTGATAATGCCATTTTGAGTTCTCCTTTCTGCTATCCTTTTAACTTTTGTATGGCCAAGGCTATAGATAACGCTGAACTTGTAATACTTATAGCAGTTCCAACATTGTTTAATATGGAATTAACATTTGAGCGCCCAGCATTAATTTGCTCAGCTGACATTTTCACATACTGTTGTTCCATATTTAGTCGGTTAACCCTCTCTCTTAGCTCCTGGTCAGACATAATTTTAGCTTCAGACAATTTTTGTTTTTGCGCTTTCTTTTGACCTTTTTTGGAAGTAGTATTATTAATGTTTCTTGTTTCGTTAACTATTGTGCCAGCGGCATCTACTCTCTTTTTTGTTTTTTGTAAATCGATTTTACCTGTAGGATGCCCTAATTGGGCAGCAGTTCTTCTAACTCCCCATTTCATACCCTTTATACCATGATGATAAAGTTCATTATTATAATTCCACATTTAACTCACCTCCTAACGTTGAATTGATGACAAATCTTTTTTCTTTTTCTTTACTTCTTTGGTCATGGTATAATCAGCATAGTATTTCAAATCGTCCTTTGTTAACTTAACAGAACCAGTTTGATTAATCTTATCCATATTCAGTATTATCAATGGATCTTGAGCAGTACCCTTTCTATCGTTGATATCGCTTAAGGCATCAAAACCTTGCTTTACTAAATTAGCATAAAAATTATTACTGGATGTTTCTGCTTTCTTAGATAATACAGCATTAGATACAAATTCCTCAGCTAATTTTCTAGCTTTTTTACTTTCAGGATCATTAAGTTTAGAAATTTTCTTCTTGTATGATTTCGATGTTTTCTCCATAAATATAACATTGTCGTTATAGGCTTTTGCCATATCCTTGGCCACTTGTTCGGGATTTTCTTTTGCTATTTTCATAAATGTATTAACTACATCTTTGTCGCTAGCCACTGATATGTCTTTTTTAACCATAAACGTATTCTTATATCCTCTTCCGTCATACATAAAATTACCCATCATGTCAGCATACATGTTTTTATCATAGTCGGTATAAGCTGTATATAGACGATTTTTCTTACCGCTTTGATATTGTCCTCTAGTTATTGTTTGAAATTCAGTACCTGACTTTATAGTTCTACGCTTAGAATTTATTTCATCTTTTTGCTTTCTAACACTTTTCTTTTTATTAGAAAGATTGCCATCATGTTCACTGTCACCGTATTTTTTCTTACCGGCAGGAGTTAAATGCCCGGATTTATCTTCATATCTTCTGATTCCCCATTTCATACCTTTGACACCGAAATGCTTAAGCTCATCATTCATACTCTCACCTCCTTTCGAATTATTCTTCATCAGAAGGCGGTGTATCTTCTATTTTAGGATCTCCTTCCAAAAATATACGCCATTCTATTTCGGATAATGTTCTATTAATACTTTCAATTAAAGCACTGCTAGTGGGTGGATCGAAAAGCAATCTTACTTTTAGATAAATATAAGTTTTAACCATGTTAAGATTATTCTCAGTTGTATAGTCTTGCCAACTCGAGTTTTCATCTACTATCATAAAGCCGTTTTTTGGTCCGACACCTAATTGATTTAATATAGCAAAAGCAGTGTTTATATGAATGATTATATCATCATCAAAGTTTGTATACTCAGGCATTATACCTAATAGCTTCTTTATCGAAAGTAATATACTTTCCATCAATTTTATCACCTCCAGGTTTATACTAAATCATAACCTTTTTCTTCATGGTATTTCTTTGTTGCTTTATCCGCAGCTCTACCATCTTTATAAACTTTTTGCCATTTTTCTATCTCTTCTTTACTTTTTCCAAGGTCATCAGCGAAAGGAGTTGGGAGTTCTGTGACTTTAGTTACTTTTAAAGTTTTCTCTCTTTCGAACACTATTATAGGCTGCATTCTATGAGCCAACGCATCTTCTGTATCTACAATTGCATCATATCCTTTATCTTTTAGTGCTTTTATAAAGGCATCTTTATTTTGCTGATTCCTATAAATGTCCATAGAAAATATAGCATAATATTCAGCTATATCTTTATTCAATCCTTGCTTAACTAACGCGTCCATCAATCGTTTCGGTTTACCAGCCAGTTCGTTTGAATAAGCACTCTTATTATTTTGTTTAACACGTAATATAGACATGTTATCTAATTTTTCAGTGCCTAATAGTTCTAAAAAAGTATTAATTTTTTCAACTTCGCCAGCTACTTTTATGTCCTTCTTGGCAACCATTGTTAAATCGAAAGTTTTTCCAGCACCTTGACATTCATCAAGCCAAGTTGATATTTCTTTTCTGTATCCTTTTACATCTTCATCTTTATAGGACACATAAGCGTATCCTTTTCTATCCTTAGAATTACTAGCAGACACTCTATGAAATTTCGAACCTTTTTTAATTGTCATATAGCTTGAATGTTCTTCTACCTTATAAGCTCTCCCTGCCAGTCTATCTAATTCTTCTTTATCTCTTCTAACTCCCCATTTCATACCTTTAACTCCATAGTGGCATAAATGGTTATAACCCACATATCACTCACCTCCTCCATGGACAAGTATCGTTTTTAGACCTTTCTATAAATTCTCCAAATAGTATATCTTCATCGCCATAATGTATTGCATCATGAGTTCTTTTAGTAGTACAAATCATGTAGTTTGGATTTAGCAAAAACTCTGTTTGATTAATCACATCATACTTTGTCAATGGGTTCATATGATGAATGATGATTCTATTATCAATCTCTCTATCCTCTATTCCTAAATCACAAGCATTGTCTCGTAGAATTACATAATCTCTTATTCTTTTCCACTCTGCTGACCTATAAAACTTCTGATTCAAATATCGATCAAAGCCAAATGTCTCTTCACCAACTTTACCACCTAATTTTAGATAGCGGTATCGCTCTTTAAATGTTTTTAGCTTAATCAATTCTTGATAAGTTCTAATATTCATCATCGTCATCCCCATCCATACTAGTCATTTGCCCACTATAGTTTTGCATTGCTTTAAGAGCATTAGAATATAGCTCTTCAATTCTCTTAGCTGATTGTAAGTTCTCAGTTTTAGCAACTATAAGTTCTTTCTGTTTCTCAAGTATCTCCCTTTCTATCTTTTCTTTAGTTGTAGCTAGTTTTAGGTAGTGAGTTATCACTTGAGAAGACGCAGTCCCCTCTATAAGCTGCTTCTCAGCTAAGTCTACAGCTAAAGCTATCATCTGATTCTCTCTTGCTTCTGGAGTTGTTGCAGGTCTAATTTTTTTCTCAGTGCTTTCTTTATTAGTTTTACTTCGTTTTGCCATTGTTTCGCCTCCTTTTCCACAAGATTAAATATAGTTTGTATGTGGTATTTTAGCAGACTTACAGACTTTTTAGCGCCGAAAGGAGAGGAAAAAACGCTAGCATTAATTAATGCACCTGTAAGCCCCCTAAAATATCACATACAAACTTAAAGTGTTTTTCAAAAATATACCCGCGGAGAATTTTTT
>ULWQ01076314.1_pt1 | contig 60266 bp, 54 predicted proteins | sample 1960491 | NCBI WGS metagenome assembly ULWQ01 (sample SAMEA4835816, study PRJEB28245) | human gut metagenome | biome: gut microbiome; material: fecal sample | place: Denmark | collected 2008
TTTATCATCATAGCCATACCAACGAAATGTCATTTTCATAATCTATTTTCTCCATTTTCTATATATTTTGAAGGAATATCAATTGCATTTATAGACTCTTCATTAATATTCTTTTCTTTTTCCCAAATACGTTCATAGACTTCATCAACCTTATCAAAAAATTTATTTTGACTTATTTTTGGTTCTTCTGGAATATATTTTTTAGGAACTTGATCAATAGTCTTCCAAGTTTCCATAGCTTCTTCCTTAGGCATTCCTAAAGAAATTGCAGCTTTTCTTACAGAATTTACAGCCTGAACCTCTCTTAATTTTTCACCAGATAGTGAATATTTTTTCATACAAGACAAGGTAATTAACCAAGAAATCATTGGTAAAAAGCAAAAACAAATTAAAGCTGAAATTCTAACACCTTGATAATTTGATTTAATAATTGCAGTCAAATCCATATTAGGTGTTGGTTGAGCACCATTTAAACCAGGAATCAATAAAACAGTAAACAAAGACAAAAATGTTGTTGATAATGAAGAAACTACCTTATCTATCAATGAAAATATAGTGCCTAAAATACCAGGAACATATTGACCAGAACGATATGTCTCATAGTCAGAGCAATCCGCTACCATAGGAATACACATCTCACTACAGCAATTATATGCACCATAGCCACAGCCATATAAAATAATCCAAATAACAGTGAATACATTAATTGAAATAGCTCCACCAGTAATTAGTGATAAATGAGTATTAGCATTATTCGGATTCCAAATTAATAGCATTATTGTTAAACCTATATAAAATATAAATGCAATTAAGGTATATTGAACAATAGCTCTTTTTTGTCCTTTTCTTGCGGCAGTTTTTGATCCAAGCAAGAAAAATATTCCCATAAATATAAAGCTTAACGCATATAATGGAATATATAAAGCATTATAATTTCCCATCATTACATGGTAGATTAATGCTGCAACAACATTTGAAGTAGCAATTGTTGATGCTAGTTTATTACAGCCTGATGACACTACTAGCCATCTAATAGGCTTGTTATCTTTTACAACCTTAACATAATCTTTAAATTTCGTTTTTCCTTGGCTAGCATCAATTCCCCAATATTGAGGCTTATCCTTCTCCCAAATAGCCAAAACAGAAAGTAAAGTGTAAATAGCTGATAAAACAATCGCAATTGGAACTAAAATATCATAAAATTTAGGATTATATAAAACTCCAAGTGTACCTTCATCGCTTTTTAGTAAAATTGGTAATAACCCATTTCCTAATAAATTAATCATTACAATTGACATAACCATTCCAACCATATTCCAAATAACAAATTGACTTCTTTGCTTTGCATCTGATGTCAAACATGTTTGTCCTGCTTTTGTACATGCACACTGACAAGTATAACCAATAACATAAATAACATATGTAACTATAAATGCAATCCATCTAAACACGGATGATTGAATTGGTCTAATAACAAAAAACATTAAAATACATGATATGGCAAGTAATAAATTACCAATAACCATAAACACTCTAAATTTACCAAATTTAGTATTAGTCTTATCCATTATTGCTCCGCAAATCGGATCAGTAATACCATCAAATATACGCATAGTTGTAATAATTGTTGAAATAGTAACAGTAATTGCTGCACTAACTGCTGCACTAGCAAAACCAATTAAAAAATTTCCAGATAAATAATAACCTGCATAATAAGAAACAAATGACATTAAAGTTAAGTAAATATTTGTAGCCGCATTATTAAACGGAAACAAGATAATCTGCCATTGTTTAGCTTTATTTTGAACATTGATTTCCATATTTCATCCCTCCATAAGAAAACGCTTTATACTTTTAGTATACTTTTAAACAATACAATTTACAATATCAAAAAATGCTAATGTTTATGACAAATTATGCTATTTATGACAAATTGTGCTATAGGAAACTAAAGTTATAAACAATAGCATAAACGACAAAAAAGAGAATTAAAACATCGGTTCTTCCCTTTTTCTTATTAGCTAGTGCTAAAACTTTGGAACTTAATTTGTAATTCCCTACATTCATTCCACATCTTCTATACTAACCGAGCCTAGAGTTTACTACCTTGAATATATATTCTCATAAGTTTCTTCCACTTTTTAATTATTATTACTCTTACTTTATATCTTAACCATTGTCCAAAGTTATCAATAAACATTTTCATACTACCTATACGGAAGTAGTTTATCCAACCTTTAATAATTTAATTAAGCTTAGTAAATGTAATTGCTAGTAGAATTGATACTGCGTGCTTTCGTTTAAGCACCTTTTTAGCCTTATCATAAAGTTTAATCTTTCAGTCATTTCCAGGTTTACATTTTCAACCATTTGTACTTCTCCAAAATGTAAAGCCCAAGAAATTGCTGTTCATTGGTCTTACAATTTTAGTTTTAGTTGCTGAAACCTTAAGAAATAACTTTCTTTCTAGCCAAGAAGTAACTGATTTTATTACACGTTCGGCTGCTACACCACTTCTAACAAAGATATTACAATCATTTGCATATCTAACAAAATGTAGGCCTCTCATCTCTAATTCCTTATCGAATTTATCTAGATAGATATTTGATAGAATTGACGACAATGGTCCACCTTGTGGTGTGCCTATTGTTGAAGATATAACAACACAATTTTCTATAACTCCTAATTAAAGGAACTTACGGATTAAATGTAGCGTGTAACTATCATTTACTTGCTCCCAAAGTATTGAGATTAATTTATGATTTACAATGTCAAAATACTTTTCGATATCTAAATCGATTACCCATTCAAATCCATTATTAAGATATTCTAATACCTTATTCATTGCTGTGTGACAGTCTTTATTAGGTCTAAAGCCATATGAATAATCACTAAATATATTTTCATATATTGGTGTTAATCTTTGGGCTATTGCCTATTGTATAACCCACCGCCATCTTTATTAGTCAAATCGAGAAGAACTATTGAAAATTGATTATTTTTTGCAAATATAAATGGTTTATACTTCAAATCAACATTCTTATAATCTTCTAATATCTTTTCAAAACCTGTACCTTTATCTTCCATAGCCTTACACATAATAAAAATATCACAAATTCATTCATTTCTTCTTTTTGAAATGAATGAATCCAACTTATATGTTTTTTCATATCACCAGTTCCAAAAAAACAACCAGGTGATGAAATCACAAGTCTGTTTTTAAAAAGATCAACATAAATAGCTGAACCAGATAAAAAATAATCTCTATGAGCCAAAGCGTTTATAATTGCTTCAAAAAGACTTCTTTTTGGAAATGAATCTATATCAACTCTACTTGTATTTTTTTATAAAACCATGATTTATTCTTTGATTTATAAACTCATAAATATACTTATAGCACGAAATTAAATTCCCAGCAAAAGTATTACTAGCGATAATATAATTATCTCCTCTGGTATTTCCATTATAGTTTGAACAAACAACTGTCGTCAATTTATCATTATAATCATTTTTAAATAATAATGATCCATTTTTTAAATAACCATCATCCGTATAGAAAACAATTGCAGCTAACTCTTTTTCTCTTAACACCAATTCAGTATTTTTGTTATAAAATTCTTGCAACATTTTAAAATCATTAAATGAATATTTTTCAGTTGTTTTTCCTATGTCCAATTTAGGAGTATTTCCTTTGATACTCATTTGAATGATCTCTTTTGTAGTAGCTGGTGAAGTAAAACCATCCCTCCTTAAAAAAATCATTGGCATTCCCTGATATTTCAATATAACTGGTTTTACATTTGATTCTAAAATAAAAATTTTTAAAACATATCTTTTTTAACCATTAATATTATATGGAATTAAATCTATACTCACACTAGGTAGAATGTCAAAATGCTCTTTTAATTGATTATAAAAATAGATTTTTTCCTTATCGATATCACTAGCATCATATTCAATAAGCTTATTAGTTTTGCCTTCAACACCAAGAAAAATAATACCACCAGTACCATTTGCAAAGCCATCTATTGTTTTTTACAAACCTAAAACATTTTCTTTATCAAGTCTTCATTTACATTCAAACTTATTGTTTTTTACATCGTATTGTGAAAATACATCTTGAAAAATCATAAAGCCACCTCTTAATTAATTTTACTTCAAAGCTACTTCAAAGTGATTTTGAAGTAACTTCAATCTTATTCATTTTTTTCTTTAGATTTAAAAATAAGATTAAAAGCGATAAATTGAAGAACTAATGTAATACAAGTTAAAATTAGTGGTAACATAATATCTACAATTTTATAAAATAAATCCGTACTTGAAAAATTATGATTCATAATCGCCATTATACCAAGTGTTAAGCCCTCTGTTATAACAAATTTAACAATAAATACTACAAGCGACTTAATTGCAGTATCACTTTTTGCTTTAGTATCATAAGTAAATTTAGCATTTGCAAAATAAGTGAATATAGAAGCCACTGTAAAAGCAATTGCGGTAGAAATAAGATGATTTTTGTCATCATAAAATCCAAAAGTCTTAGTATATAACAAATATATTCCTTGATGAAGCAAATAAGCAAGACCGCCAATAATACAAAATGTTAAAAAAGATTTAGTTAAAAAAGTTTTTTTTATTTTAGATAGCATAGTAATACCTTCTTTTTTAGTGATTATAGCACATGTCATAAAAATTAAAAAGGCTTCAAAACTGAAACCTTTAAATTATTATAAACCTAGTGCACCTTTTAACTTATCAGGAAAAGCATATTTAGATGCTGTATTCAATTGACGTGCTAATGCGTTTGCAACACCATTATGATCTAAAATCACCTTTATAGCTGCCACATTTCTCTTTTTATATCCCTTAGCATTTAAAGCCTTAAAAAAATCATCATCAGAATATGTACTAATAAAATCATTTACCATATTCTTAACTGCTTCATTGTTTACATTTTCGCATGAATCAATAAGTTCAATAAGCTCTAATAGCTCAATTGATTTTCTTACATTAACATTTTTAAAATCAACATCAACATTTTCAACAACTAAATTAGCAATATAACGCTTTGTTTTAATTTCAATTGTATTAGTAATAATATCATAAACTTGAACATCATCACTTATAATACCTTTATTTTCAAGCATTTTGCGACCAATTATCATACCATTCTTATCCTTGTTAGTAAAGAATGCTAATAATTTTTCTTGACTTGGTAAGGCATCAAAATCATTCTTTTTTGGTTTATAATATAAGCCTTTAGCAATTTTTCCAATGTATTTCTCTTCATTTAATCTTGCAAGTAACTGATAGAATGTAGCTTCCTTCATATCAACGAAGTGCTTCTCATAAGCCTTTTTAGCAAGAATTAAATCCTCTTCATGTAATGTAGAAATCCATTGTTTAATATCTCTTGTATACATTAGAGAGTTCACCTCACGAGGGAAATTATACTAAATTACGAAATAAAAGTAAAGATTTTTTTGTAAAAAAATGCTAATTTACAAAAAAGAGATGAGCACATCTATGCTCACAACTATTCTTTATTATTTTTTTCATTCTGCTTAGCAATTCTTTCTTTCGCAACCTTCAAATTTGATAAATAAAAGAAAACACAACCAGCAATAGCAATTGCACAAACAATAATTGTAACAAACATTCCTCTAAGGGGTATATTATATTTAGATAAACCAATCCAAGAACCATATACAACTGCAAGAATTATCGTATACATTGGAATAAGAATACAGTTTAATTTGTTAGCCTTTAAATCTTCTAATTTTATTTTTTTCATATTATCATCCTTTATATGATTTACAAAACGACTTAATTACACATTATTCTAACATTTCTCAAACATTAGGTCAATATTTCTAATACAAGTAAATTATATAAACTATGAAATAAACGTGAAATTTGTAATGCAATTTTTACAATTGAATTTACTTTAAATTATATTGAAGCCAAATAACACCATTATTATATTTTCTAACATCCTTTAACAAAAGGTTAAATGGCTTTCTATCCATAGGAATTCCGTCAAACACAGCGGCCATTTTATCACGTCCATCAATTCCTGGTCCAATTAAAATACTAATTTCATCTAAAAGACCTGCATCAAGTAATGATCCGTTTATATGACCTCCTCCTACAACGCCAAGTGTTTTAATACCAAAATTATCATGTAAGATATTTAGTGCATCATTTAGATCAATTTTATGACATCCTGTTACAATATAAGATATTTTTTTGTCAGCTAAATACATTAAATATTCCTTAGAAACATCCTCGCTTAAAATAACAATTAAGGGCTCATAATCAATCTGATTTGTATTCCAGCATAGACTTCCTTTTGTATCAAGAACAACATTATATTTTAAACTTTCTAATGCCTTATAAATAACCTTCTTACCAAAGAGTTCATTATTTGACGCAATATAATCTCCTGATGCATAATGCATTCTAGCAGTTGTTTTTCCAAACATGCATGCATCAAAATTATATTTATTTAAAATTTCATAATATTCCTTTGAGCCTTCAATTTGTTCAGTCATTGCGCAGTCAATTCGCCCATCAACTGACATCATCATATAGCATGTAACGTATGGTTTCATTTTAATCCTTCTTTCTTTATAGATTAATTTTAAACTATAAAGCTTACTTTATAGCAAGATTTTTTTTAATTTTCATTATAGAAGCTTTCCTTTTCAAGCCACTCAAATGGTTCTTCAAATTTGTAAGCTCTACCGCCTTTTTCACATCAGAATATTTAAATTTTAAGGTATCCGTTTCTCGTGCATGCTGTGATGGTATTGAATCAAAAATTTTATTCAACTGTAATTGTAAATGATAATCTACATCTTCTTCAATATCATCATTTATAAAGCGGCCAAAATCAGCTTTATAATCTTTTATTAATCCTTCTAAATATTCTCTTGATTCAATATAATTATTTGACTTTAATAATATCATCATTACCATATGAGATAAATAAATCATTATTCTTATTTAAATATAAAGACATTGTATCACATCCTTTATCTATTACAGTATTATTTTATCAGACCTTAAAGCTTATAACTATATTCTTATTTGTAAAAAAATTGGAGCTTTACACTCCAATTAATTAGTTATTATTTTTATAAATAGATTATTAATTTTTAAATAACATCTTAAGCTTGCATACTTTTTTTATCGCCATGTGGAATTGGTTTCCAACCTAAATTCTTAGCAAATAAAGCTTGTAAATCAATTGGAAATTGAATAAAGACGAATAATGGCCATAATAAACAGATTGCTACCTTAAGGAAAAAGTTCATCTTACCAATGCGCTTATGTTCGGCAATAAATAGAATTATTGCCATAATAACCGTTGAAGTATAACTAAATATAAGCGTTCTTATTGCATGAAATAAATAACCATTATTTATAAAAGAAAAACTATTTAAGTCAAAAGCAAATATATTACCAGTCACGTTATTTCCAATAAATACTTGTTTATATACTTCCCAAATAGGCATTGATAAATCAGCTAGAGGAGCACATAATAAGCATATTATTTTAGCAAACCAAGCAAACATTACCGCAATTGTATAAGGAGAACAATTAATCATTGTATCATATAGTGAAAAACCATTCTTTTTATTATGTTTGAATAAGCTTTTAAATAAATCCTTAACACGTGTGAAGAAAACAAGTAAATGTCCTCTACTCCATCTAACTCTTTGACGCCACATAATTTTAAATTTAGTTGGTTGTTCATCATAAAATACAGCTTCATTACAAAATTTAATCTTATTGCCTGCGAGTACCTGATCAGCAGATAATTCCCAGTCTTCGGTTAAAGTTGTATATTTCCAACCATCAGCTACAAGCTTACTATTTACAACGTAGCCGGTTCCTTGAACACGTGTAGAAATACCTAAAACTGTTCTTCCTAGTGATTCAAAACGAGAGCCGATTGCAAAATATACACCATATAAGCCAGCCATAACATTTGAATTAAAATTACGAGAATTTCTAAATGATGTAATAATATATTTTCCATCGTAGAAATTAAAAGCATCATTCATTTTCGTAAAATAATTTTCAGCTACAATATTATCGGCATTAAACAAGAAAAATCCATCATAAGATTGTGTATTATAATTTTTTTCAATAAACTTAAATAAGGCTTTAAAAGCAAATCCCATTGTACATTCATTTGGATTATTATACTCATATACAATCGCACCAGCAGCACGTGCTACTTCGGCTGTTTTATCTGTACAGTTGTGGGCAACAACGAAAATGTCTAGTTTATCCTGAGGATAATCTGATTTTCTAATGCTTTTAATCAAATCAGCAACTGTGTTTTCTTCATTTCTAGCAGGAATAATACATCCGTATCTTCCTTTTTTAGCACTTGTTGGATATTTTTTATTACAAAATAAGCCAACAATGCTTACAATAATAAAATGTAGGACTAAAAGTGATAGAAAAGTAAATATTCCTAAGAAAACATAATTAACAATATTTAAATAATTTGTTATTGATAAATCAAGCATTTTGATGTGCCTCCCATTTTTCTATTTCTTCATATACAAGATTAACGCATGGTTCTGCCCCATAGCGCTTATGATCTTTTAAAGCATTCATTTCATATTTTTTTAATAATTCTGGATTTTCACTAAACATATGGATATATTTTATAATTTTTTTAACATTAGTACATATAATTGCACTTCCAACTACTTTTTCATAATACCTAGCAATTGTTTTTTCAATACCTGTAGATAATGTACTTATAATAGAAGCATGTCCAAAAAAAGTAGGTTCGGCAATGGAATTGCCACCCTTACCAATAAATAAATCGCAGGATGCAATATAATTTAAGACCTTTTCGGTCATTGGAAGAGGAATGAAGGTAATATTTTCATTTACCTTTAAATTACAAAATTTATTATATAGTTCTTCGTTTTTTCCACAAGCAGCTATTATAGTTAGCTTTCTTTCTTCTTTAACTAAAATATTGCATAAAGCTTCCATTTTACCAATACCATAGCCGCCTTCCATAAAGCAGATTGTAAAATTATCCTTAGGAAGCCCTAAGCTTTGTCTATTTAGATATTTATCTAAGGAAATTGAAAATACCTCATTGCGGATTAAAAAGGTCGATAGCTTTAAATTATCTTTATTAAAACGATATTTTTTCTTTAATGCCTTATCATATCCTTGCTTATTTCCAATAATAGCTAAATCACTATCATAAGAAAAAGCATGACAAAAGTCACAATCGGGACAATAAATAATACTATATGGTTTATTATGACATTTCCTTGCGTAATAGTTTGTAGCCCAATGAGTAGAAAAAACAATGTCTGCATGATATGATTCCATTTGTTCTATAGCTTTATAATAAACATTTTTATGGCTAAATTTCATCATATACCAGCTTACTAATTTAATTGGTAAAAGTCTATCTATTATAGTTGAAATTCTGCCTTTTATGGGACTGGCAGCAAATTTTCTAACTTTATTACAAAACCATTCTTCATAAGACATTAATTCTTTATCTTTTTTTTCTTTGAAGAAATCTGTTTCAATAATATCAAATTCATTTCCATATTTTTTTCTAAATTCCAAAACAAAAGCCTTCATTGGCATGATATGACCTGTGCCTGCTTCAACATATGGAAATAAAATACGCAACTTTCTTGACATAATTAATTCCTCTTGGTAACTACATTTAAAATCTCAATACATAAAAATAAGCCTTTATATAATATATATTTATAATAAAGGCATAACTTAGTAGATGCTGTCTAATTGTAGCATAATATGTAATTTAAATCAAGTAATGGAAATGATTACTATATTAAATCATACATTTTAAAAGGAACCTAATTGGTTCCTTAAATTAAAATTCAATTTTAGCTTCTTTTAATGATGGATGTTTTTTATCCTTTTCAGATAATAGTGGTTCTCCCTTATATGGCCATTCAACTCCAACTTCTGGATCATTCCACATAATTCCACCTTCGTCCTCTGGATGATACAATTCATCACATTTATAACAGAAGGTTGCAGTTTCTGATAATACAACAAAACCATGGGCAAAACCTCTAGGAATCATAAACTGATTTCCTTTTTCAGCTGATAAAATTACACCTTCCCATTTTCCATATGTAGGAGAACCTTTTCTAAGATCAACACATACATCAAAAACTTCTCCTTCAATACATCTTACAAGCTTTGCTTGAGGATAAGTCTTTTGAAAATGAAGTCCTCTTAAAACACCAGCTTTTGATTTTGACTGATTATCTTGAACAAAATTATAATCAAGACCAGCTGCCTTAAAATCTGATTTCTTATATGTTTCCATAAAATATCCACGATTATCGCCATATTTTTTAGGTTCAATAATCACAACATCTTTAATTGATGTTTCAATAAAATTAAAATTTCCAATTTGTTTACTTGCCATAATTTTTCTCCTTATATGCTTAAAGGGCTTCACAGCCCTTTTAATTATTGATTTGTTTTAATTTTTTTTCTTCTTCAATATATTCTTTAGAAAGAATTTTACGATCAGCAATTAAATTAACTACACATGCGACAACAAAACCAGCAAGAACTGATACTGCTAAAGTCATAACAGTACTTAAACCACCATCACTTACAACTTTTGCAGCATCATTATAATAAATATTATAATCTTGAATACAATCTAAATAACAAGCTTTGTATTCAGCTGTATAAGTTTCTAATTGTAACTTAAATTCTTTTAATTTAGCTTCAAATACTTCCCTTTTTTTGTCGTCATAGTAATTTTCATTAGGTGAACCATCAGCTTTTGTTGGCGAAGAAGATTCTAAATATTTATCAAGTATTTCAACTTCTTTTTCAATGTCAATATTTCTTTGAGTTAAAGTTATTATTGAGTCATTGTATGTTGATAAATCAAGAGTTTGTAAAGAAGAATCTTTTGATGCCTTTTCAATCAACGCATCTCTTTGAGCCTTAAGTTCTACTAATTTCTTCTCATTATATTGAGATTCAAGAACTAAATTATATCTTTGAGTTTCTAAGTTATTTTGATATGCACTTAAGTTCTTAACATATCCGTTCTTTGTAATTTCGTCACTTAATAATTCCAATTTATTATTTTCAAAAAATAATTCAATTTCTTTAATTTTACTTGAAAGATTTACATTATTATAAGCGACATCTCCATAAGATGCAATTAAAGAATTATAGCCTTCTAAAATATAATCTTTTTGACTTGATAAATAGCTTATCTGAGTTGAATAAATATTAGATGATTCAAACAATTTTAAATTTTCATCAAATACAATACTATTAGCTAAAGAATTACTCTTTGCAACTGGATAACTAATTAAATCAGTCATAAAACTCTTAGCAATCTTATAATCAGGGAACAATTTTGCATTGCATGTTAAAGTATAATGCGATGTTATATACTCTTTTTCATCCTTTGCAGAATCAGTTGTATCCGTCTTCTTAACCGTAATATCCTCTGTAATTGATACCCCATTTTTAGCAATAATATTATCAACATCGATAACTGAATATTTTTCAAGATTTGTTTGCTTGACTTCTTCCATTAAATTAATCAAATCAAGTATATTAAATGTTTTTCCATTTGAATAATGTCCGTTTGCAATATTAATATCAGAATATTTAAACTTTGCAACATATGTTTTTTTAGCTGGATTATATACAACCAAAATTCCTAATAATAATACAACAAATGTAGCAACTGATACTATTAAAAATCTAATTTTATTAAAAAACATTGCCTTAAAAATTTGTCCTAAGGTTATGCCCTCTTCTTCTTGTACTTGCTCAGCCATAATAAATACCTCTTTCTTATGCTAAAATATGTTTAAATTATACATTATTTATTATAATGTGTCAATGTTTTCACCTTGACGTTTATAATACAAAAATTAATAAATATAAATACTTTCAATTTCCTAATATATTAGTTTACTATGGGAAAATACGCCTTAATCCTGGAATTTTTTGTACAATTTTAACCACTATGAAGCATATTGTCAATATGCTCAGTGTTAGTACTAAATTCATACCAAAATAAGAATATGTATAAAAATACCTTAAAAAATCTCTTATAGCAATATGAAGCACATAAATTCCTAAAGTTGTGGGAGCAACAAAATTAAAGAACGGCATTATTTTCGTCACAATCTGATTATTATTTATCTTGCTTTTAAAAAACAAAAAAACACTAGCACTATAAAGTACACAAGGTGCATCATAATATTCATCAAACCAACTACAACTTTCGTTTTTATGATATGAAATAAATATAGTTGGTACTACCATTGTTAAAAATCCTATAATACCTAATACATATATAATCACTCTATGTTTTTTTACTATTTCATATTTATCAATATAATATCCAATGAATATAAATGAGATCCATCCACTGTACGTAAGAGGAAACTTTAAATCATAATTATAATTCAAATTTAAATGATATAACAAATCTGGTAAAAATTGATTAAAAACAAATGTAATAATTATTATATATAAAAAAGCTTTTCTTCTAGTTTCTTGAGGGATTAAAGAGATTACAGGTATTGCAAGATATATTCCAATTATTACCACGAAAAACCAAAAGATTGGATTAGTTTTTACAAGAAAAAAATATTCAAAAACAAATTTAAAAGATAAATCATTAATGCTAAATTTTCCTTTAAAGAAGTTTATAATAAAATAGATTATTGACCATATAATTAAAGGTATGATTACCTTTAAAAGCCTTTTCTTAAAAAAAGTTTTAGTGTCATATCTTTCCCTATAATCAATTAATGTCGCACCAGTTATCATAAAAAACACGGGAACAGCACAATATGCAATAGCTCTTATTAGTACTTCAAATACAAAATTTGCATCAGATGTGTAGCCCGTTTCAAATGTGTGTAAAATAACAACGCCTATGCAGGCTAAAACATTTAATATTGAAATGTAATTTTTTTTCATAACTCACCTACTAATTTTTATAAACTTAATTTGTAAATCCATTTGTCTTGAATTGCTAATTCTTTTGGTTTTAAATCCATATAACATAGGCAAATTGAAAATAATGGCATCATCTTATTTGAAAAAAATAATGTATCTACAAATCCACTTATCATAAATGTAGCAAGAATTGAAACAAATACAATCAAATACCAATCAATTCTTTTAATACAATGCCATCCAATATTCACTAAATAAACTAGAAAGCAAATAACACCTATAATACCAGCAGTTGATATTTGAAAAAAATAATTATGATAATTATATACAATTTGTGGTGTTTCACTTAAAATAAATATTCTTTGAGTTCCATAGCCTGTCCCAAGCAACCAATTTTCCTTAAAATGTCTCCATGCAACTGGCCATAATTCTTGTCTACCATTTAAATGATTATCACCATCAGCTCTTTTATCACCAAACAAATCAAATACACCAGTAAAATATAATGTGGCAAGAATGCATACTCCAACAATTGCTATACCACACATCGTTATAACAAACTTTTTATTTTTACGATTTTTTATGATTATCAAGATAAAAGCTGCACCAACACTTCCAATAAGACCTAGTAGTGACCCTCTTGATGAAAGTAAAATACTTACTAGAGTTGTTCCAATAAGTGGAAAAATAAAATAAAGCTTTTGATACCAAGTTAATTCGTACCATTTTGTTATTAGAATATAGCATGCAAAGATAAAGCTTATATTCATCATTGCACAATAATGATTACTATAATCCCATCCTAAATGAAATAACTTTTTATCAAAAAATAAATCTTTAAATGCATGATTTGGAAGTAATTTGAAAAAATGAATAACAACCATTATGAAAATCACATAAAATATAGCAACAAAGCTATTAGCTAATTCTTCTTTTGAATCATCTGTAATCTTTACGGTTAGCAATACAAAATACATTACAAGCAAATTAATTAAAAATCCACCAGTTGCCGCTAATGTTGTTAATGGTTTTACTGATGTAATCATACTTAAAAGCATTGAAATAGCAAGTAAAATAGTCGTAATAATAAAACTATTTGAAATAGTTATACATAAAACTTCTTTTCTTTTGCAGTAAATAAAATAAAATAATGTAGCAATCAATATTACCCCAACAACACACGCTAAAACAAAACTAAAACTTTTAAAATTCGGCACTTTAGATAAACCACCACCAAGTATAAAAATAACAATACTTGGCAAATAATTAAATCTTGATTTAAATAACATCATCAAACTTAATATTATTCCTACTTCAATATAGGTCCACATACCAATATTAAAGCTAAAATTTAAAATTGTTAAAATACTTATTAATCCTAAAAAATATTTGCTTTCAAAGAAGGTTTTAACTGCATTTTCATATTTATTTAAAATTTTCATCATATTGCACCTACTTAAGAATCTCTTGTATCGTACTTGTTACTGTTAGTGTAATTTCTTCTTCAACATAATAATTTTTTATATTTTTCTTTATGCAATTAACTAAATGCACAAGCTCCATTCTTATTCCTTCTCCATCTGATTGATAATAATATGGTTTATTTTGATTTTTATTTTCAAAACGTGTTTCAAAATATTCAGATTTCCACCATGGAGATGGAATATAAATATATCCTTTTGTACCAGATATTCTCATATCACTTTCCGATTTTACGCCTATACCAAGTGATAGTGTTGCGCATGCATTATCATATTCAATATTAATTTTAGAATATCCACCTTTTATTCCATCAACATCATAGGATTTTGAATAAATATTATGATATTTAAGACCTAAAATTTTAAATACAGGTAAAAGCCCTATTGAAATCCATTCTGTAATACTATTACAAAAGCTAGTTTGCTTCATCCATTCTTTAAATTCAAGACTTGTACAAGTTGCATCTATTGCTTTTACATCGCCTATTATTCCACCTTTAATTAATAAAATTAGTCTTGAAAATGATAATAAAAAAGCAGTTTTTATTGAATCAAATAGCACAAGATTATTTTTTCTAGCAAGTGAAAATAATTCTTCACATTCATCTTTTGATAAAGCAATTGGCGATTCACTAATAACATGCTTACCATTACATAAAGCTTTTTTTATGATATCATATCTTTTTTCCGGTCTTGTTGCGACATAAATAATATCATTTTCCTTTAAAAGCTCATCATATGAAGAAACAACTTTATCAATATTTGAAAAATCAAAGAAAGGTGTTTCATCAAAATAAGTTGAATTAAAAACTAAACCATTAACATATTTAGCATTTTCCTTAAATTTATTAATAGTTATATCAGTCCCAATAGCACCTAATTTATATTCAATACTTTTTCTTATTTGCGTACTTGAAATACCTTCAGTACGTGGCAGATAAACAACTTTACAATATTCATTTAAATAATCAAAATGACCTTCCCAATCGGAACCAACAGTGAAGATATCAACTCCATAACGCTTAATATCATCAATTTTTTGGCCCATATATTCTTCAGGAAAAACCTCATCGGCAATTCCTAAAGATTTTACAGCCTCAATTCTTTCCATAAGGCTTTGCTCAACATTGATTTTACCACGATTAATATCAAAATTTTCAGTCGTAACACCAACGATTAAATAATCACCTAAAGCTTTAGCTCGCTTTAAAAGATTAATATGTCCTTGATGTAAATGGTCATATGTACCATATGTTATTACTTTCACCATAAAGGATAGCCTCCTTTTATTTATTATCAACTAAATAAAAATATTTTAAAAATTTTTCCATTGATTTTATAGATCCTGTTGATACTCTGATGTAATTTTTTAATAATGCATTAGAATATCCATGTACTAAAACATTATATTGTTCTTCTAATTGCTTCACAACCATTAAAGCATCATGCTTAGGCTTTATAAAAATAAAATTTCCTCTGCAATCTCTACATTCATAACCATTTTCTTTTAAATTAGCTAAAATATAGGCTTTACCTTCATCTTGAATTTGAATTAATTCTTTATAAACCTCTGGATGATCTAATAATCTTTCTCCAAATAATAACGCGATAGAGTTTACGTCAAATGTTAACTTACCACGCTTTATATAATCAATAATTTGAGGATTGCTTATTGCAACGCCTAAGCGACATGCTGCTATTGAAAACATTTTTGAGAATGTTCTTAACACAATTACATTTGGTTCCTTTAAAGCATAATCAATAAATGTATTTTTATAAAAATAGTGATATGCTTCATCTACAACCAAAATAGCACCAACCTCTTGCGTTCTTTTAAGTACAAGTCTAAATTCTTCTTCTGTATAAACATTGCCAACAGGATTATTAGGGTTAAGCAAAACGACAACTCTTGTATCTAAATCGATAGCATTAATAATATTTTCTATATTAATTGTTAAATCATCATTATACGCTACAGGTTTATGCTTTAATCCTAAAATATTGCAATTTACCCAATACATTTCAAATGATGGCGATACCGTTACAACACTTTTGCCAGTTTCTCCAAACGTTTCAAGAATATATCTAATAGCCATATCTGATCCATTTGTAGCAACAACGTTTTCGTATTGAGCTCCTATAAAGTTTGCATACTTATTTAAAAATTTATCAGGCTCTGGATATATCGCTAAAAATTCTGGTGTAATTTCCTTAAGAACACTATCAACAAAATCTTTAGGAAGTCCTTCGGGATTTTCATTCATATCATATCTTAAGCAATTATATCTTTTTTGTCTTGGAAAAACTCTAACTGTATTTTTAATATTTTCATTAACATAGTATTTCATAATCTACCTCTTAATAATTAATTTGTTCAAAAAGCTTTTCAAACTCTTTCTTATCTATATTCCGATATTCTTTATATGATTTATTTAAATCAAAATAACACTCACCATGAATATTTTCACCTTTGACAGTAGGAATAGTCATATAATTATTATATTCTTGCCTCAATACTTCATCATATTTAACAGGAATCATTATTTCAATATCTTCAAACTTATGCATTGTAGTTTCATCAAACCAGCCAGATTTCCAAACATTTTTTTCATATCCAGGCATAAAAGTAATAAGACCAACAAAGTCTTTTTTTCTAGAAGACATTGCAAGCTGCTTTATTTTCTTAATTTTCCTTTCACATGAGGCTTTTGTTGGACATAATAATGAAACAATAATTTTTTTTACTATTCCTTTAATTCCCCTACCATAATCTTTGGTAGCTTTTGAATAAGAAAGTGAACGTAAAATTTTTATTTTACGAGTTTGTTTTACGCCATCAACATAATCATAAGGGAATATATCTATCCAAATTCCACAATTCTTTCCTAATTTTAAGTCATTAAACATATTTTTTGTTAGACATGTAGTTTCATTATTTCTGATTTGAGCATGTCCATTATAGTACATTCTTTCTGTATCGTTTGTTTGCAAGAAATATTTAGTGTTATCTAGATAACTAGGAGCTACTTTTAAAAAAATTTCATAGTCATCTCTTGGCATCATTAAATCAATATCATCATCCCATGGTATATATCCATTATGCCTAATTGCACCAATTAAAGTACCCCCAGCGGCTACGCATTTTAAATTATTTTCTTTACAAATTAAATTAACCAATTTAACCATTTCAAGTTGACATTGCCATATTCTTTTTCTTTTTTCAGTAACTTTAAAATCACATATAATTTCTTCTTCTAAATTCATTTTAATCCCTACCTTCTTTTTAGTTTATTTAAAACTTTTTTAGTTGAATCAAAAACAAAGCTGTCTTTTAAAATATATAGTAATCCAAAATAAATAATAATTCCTATACCAATTTCTAAAACCAGATATGAAATAGCTTTAAATTTTGAAAAATCACTATATAGCCATAAAGTATTAAATATAAATACTGCAGCAAACATAAACAAACCAGAGATAATATATTTATACCCTATTTTTATAAAATTAATTGGTTCAAATATTTTTCTAGAAAAATAAATATATAAACAGGTTATTACGCCTTCCGCAACTACGGAAGCAATTGCGGCTCCAATTGATTTAAGGAAATAAATCAAAAAGCTATTTAAAACAAGATTAATTAATGCGCCAACAATTAAAAATCTATTACTAGTCTTTTGTAAATCAAATGGTGTATAGTAATGTGTACCCAAAAAATTACTAAGACTTATAATAATTATAATTGGTGAAAAAACATACAGTAAAGTTATACATTTTTCATAACCTTCACCTAAATAAATAGGAATAAAATTACTTGCAACAGCACATAATCCTAAGCAAATAGGAATTGACATACACATTGTAAAATGACATGATTTATTCATTAATAATTTAATATCACCTATTCGTCCCATTGAATAATAATATGATATACGTGACCTCATTACAATATTTAAGCTTGTTATAACCGTAAGCGGTAATTTAACAATTTTCTCGGCTTGTTCATAATAGCCGTTTTCAAAATCAGATTTTGTAATAAGACCTATCATCGTTTTATCAAGAACTGTGTAGATTTGAATTGCTATAGTTGGTATAAAATAAACCATACAGGGCTTAAAATGATCAAAGGGATGAAGCTTAGATGGCATTTTAACACCTTTAAAAAAGGACAGCATTTTGGGCAAGCATAAAACATAAGGAACAGCAGTAGAAAGAATTGTTAAAATAGCCGCTATATTTATATCACTTTGGTCATGAACCATTATAAATATTAAAGGGATATAAGTAATTCTTGATATCATATTAGATAATGCCAAAATTTTAAAATCTTCTATTCCTTGGAAAAACCAACTGAAATCAAATGCTGTCATTAAAAGCGTGATTCCATAAAGTGCATAAAGCACTTGATTTTTTTGATAGATTATAACAAAAATAACATAATATAAAGCAAGAGAAAAAATAGTAAGTAATATTCTTAAAATACCAATTTCTAAGGTTATCTTTTTTAAATATCCCTTATCGTTTTGGTGAACTGCAATAATTCTTTGACCATAAGTTTCTATTCCTATATTGGCCAAAAGCACAAAATAGGAAACAATTGAGGCAATATAGCTTAATCTTCCATTTCCGTCTGCGCCCAATTTTCTTGATAAATAAGGCGTAACTAAAATTGGTACTAAAAGCATAATAAGTTTTGCCATCATATTATAAAAATAATTCTTTTTTATGTTTGATTTTGTGCTTTTTTCCGTTTCCATTTTAAACCTACTTTACATTTTTTAAAAATTCAAAGGCGGCCATTATAGTATCATCCATATCATAATACTTATAGCCTCCAAGTCTGCCACCAAAGAAAACCTTATTTTCATGCTGTGATAATTCTTTATACTTTCTATATAATTCATTATTTCTATCATTATTAACCGGATAATAAGGCTCATCACCTAATTTCCAGGTTGATGAAAATTCTTTTGAGATAACTGTTTTAGGTGATGTTATATCAAATTCAAAATGCTTATGCTCAATAATACGTGTATAAGGAACATCATAATCCGTGTAATTTATAACCGCATTTCCTTGATAATTATTAGTATTTAAAATTTCTGTTTCAAAACGAATTGAACGATATTCCAAATTACCTAATGAGTAATTATAGTATTCATCAATTGGTCCTGTGTAGATTATTTTATTTGCAATATTATCAAGTTCTTCTTTATTTTTAAAATAATCACAATTTAATCTAACCTCAATACCACTAAGCATTTTTTCAATCATTTTAGTATATCCACCAATAGGAATTCCTTGATAACGATCATTAAAATAATTATTATCAAAAGTAAATCTTACCGGTAATCTTTTAATAATAAATGCCGGAAGCTCTCGACAAGGACGTCCCCATTGCTTGGCAGTATATCCTTTTACTAGCTTTTCATAAATTGTTGGCCCAACAAGATTAATTGCTTGGTCCTCAAGATTTTTGGGGTTTTCAACGTTATAAGCCTTCTTCTCCTCTTCAATACGCTTCATAGCCTCTTCTGGTGTGAATACATCAGACCAAAGCTTAGTAAAAGTATTCATATTAAAGGGAAGATTATAGCATTCATTTTTATATCTAGCTACAGGCTGATTAATATAATTATTAAATTCAGCAAATTGATTTACATAATCCCATACAATTTTGTCAGATGTGTGGAAAATATGAGCTCCATATTTATGAACGTTTATTCCCTCAACATTTTCGGTATATATATTTCCGGCAATATGATTTCTTTTATCAATTACAAGAACTTTTTTTCCTTTTCTTGCAAGCTCATGAGCACACACTGCACCATATAAGCCTGCTCCAACTATTAAATAATCGTACATAATAATTACCTTCCATCTACAAGTAAATTTTCTAATCTTACTGACCGATATACTAAATTCTTATCTCTATATCCGGCAAACATAATGTTACTTTTTTCTTCATCTAATTTAACATTTTCTACCTCAAGACTATAATAAGCATAAGCCAATATTGAATTCTTTAAAGCATCATCACCTAGAACAAATAATGTTTCAAAAGTATCATTAGGCACTCCCGTCACAAAAGAGGGGATGTCAGCCCAACGTCTTCCATCTTTAGTGTAAAAACAATTATTGTCTGCCGTCACTCTTGCTAAAGTTATATCACTTAAATTATAAGTTCCATTTTTCATTCCATAAAAACTAGTTTCAAAAGAACCACCATTTTTATTTTTTCCATAAAGAACTAAATCAGCATTATAATTTATAACATAACGGTCAATTCTTTTTGATATCAAATATTCCTTAATTTTTTCTCCGATAAAACCTTTTTTTATGTAGTCTAAATCTATTAGTCCATCACCAAGTAAATGAACATCATTGTCATTAATTGCAACTCGTGTTGAAAGTGATACTTCTATTTGCGTTAAACATTCATTTTCAGTGGGCAATTCTTCCGTTATCATATGTAAATCCCATAAATCCTTTAATGTACCATACAAAGGATTTACAACCTTATATGATGTGCTTAAATCAATCGTATATTCAATAAGTTCAACTAATTTTGCATCTAAGGTTGCATATTTATTAACATTTAAAGCTGCAAGATTATTCTTAGTATCGTTAACATGCTCATGGTCAAGCATTGTATTCCAGTAATCAATAAGACATAAAATATCATTAGCATTTTCTTCGGAACCATTTTTATAAAAATTAATATCAATATATTCATTATTTTCATATCGATAAAACATATTATATTCTAATATTTCTTCATGACTACAACCGATTAATATCCCCAATAATGCTAATAACAATATTATTAATTTTTTCATTCGCTTTCCTCGTACATTTGCTTAATTAGAACAGGAAGGTCATTTCTAATTTTAAAATTCATATCATGTTCAAATAATGATGCATCACTACATAACGTTTTCGGTTCATTTAGTCTGATAAATTTAGAATCAACTACAATATATACCTTACCGGTTTTAGCATCATAGCCTACCTCATCTAATCCTTCGCCTTTAAACAACAGTTCAACACCAATTAATTTAAACGCTTCTTTAGCAAAATCTTTTATTGAATAAGTTACACCTGTACCAACAACATAATCCTTAGGATTATCTTGCTCAAGCATTAGGTATGAAGCATAAACATAATCTTTAGCAAAGCCCCATTCACGTTCTGCATTTAAATTGCCTAAATGAAGAACATAGTCTTGTCCCTTAGAAATTCTCTTTACACCTTCAATGATTTTTTTAGAAACATATCCATTTTTTCTATATGGAGATTCTTGATTATAGAATACACCATTAACTGCATACATTCCGTAATTTTCACGATATGATTTTACAATATAATAACTATACAACTTTGAAACTGCATATGGACTTAATGGATTCATCGGTGTTTTTTCATTTTGAGGTACAATCTTACCATCAAATAAATAACAAGATGATAAATTAAAAATCTTAGTGTTTAATTCTAATTGCTTTACTGCATCTAATATTCTTAAAATACCTAAAGCATTTACATTAGTGGTATATTCAGGAATATCATATGATAAATTAATATGTGATTGAGATGCATAATTATATATTTCATCTGGTTTTATTTTTTCAATTATTTTAGAAATAACGGTAGAATCAGTCAAATTACCAATACTAACAAAAATTCTTTTTTCATATAAATCTTCATTTTCAAAATATTTTTTCAAATATTTATTTTCATAATCAGCCTTTGACTCAAGTAACAAATGTATTTCATAATTTTTCTTAAGCAAAAACTCAATCATGTATAAGCCATCTTGCGAGGTGGCTCCCGTAATTAACGCTGTTTTTCTCATTAGCTTTCTTGTCTCCCTTATTTTAGGTAATACACCTATTAAAGATAAATGACCACTGAAGGTAACATTCTCTTTTTCAGAAGTAAAAATGAATGTATCTCCTTGGTGGATCTTTTTACCATCTACTATACCCTCACCATCTAATACATAAAAAATTTCAAATCCTTTATTTTCATATTCACAAACACCATCAACCTCTAAGCGATAAACATTAAAATGTTTATTTTTAAATGTTGAATTTTCCTTAAATGAGAATATATTATTGCTAGGATCATTATATTTAATAACATCCATTGATTTATCAATATGAAGATCTCTTTTAGGTATTCTATCATAATCATAAAGTCTGTAGGTTACATCTGATGATTCTTGTATTTCAAGAACAAATGAATTTTTATGAAGTGCATGAACTGTGCCAGGATTAACAATAACTAAATCACCAGGATTAATTGCTTGTTCATATAAAAATTCATTATAAAGTTTTTGTTTGATTAGACTTTCAAGTTCAAACTTGTTTTTTACCTTAGTTCCTAAAGTAACAGTTTTAGCTTCATTTCCATCCAATACATACCAACATTCAAATTTACCTAACGAATTTTCATTTTTTAGTGCATACTCGTCATCAGGATGAACCTGAATTGATAAATCCTCTGAGGATGATATTAGCTTAATTAATACAGGGAATTCTGGCTCTTCATAGGCAATACTTCCAAATAGCTCTGGGTGCTCACGCCATAAATATCGCAATGTTTTTCCTTTATATGGTCCATTATTTATAATTGATGACTTTTGAGCATAGCCCGATACAATCCAAGCTTCACCAGTTCCATGCTTACAATCATATATTTTATTTAATTCCGTTCCAGCCCATACTTTAGGTTCAAAATATGGTTTTAAAAATAAAATCATGACCTTACCTCCTACATTAGAAGTTTCTTTATTTCCTGCATCCTATCCTTATTGCATATCAACAAATTATTTTTTGTAGATACTATTATTTTATCACAAATTCCAATTAAATTAATCTTTTGTGTTATTCCATCACAAATTATTATATTATTATGAGAATCAATTAGCATCGTTTTAGCATTCCTAATTACATTTCCATCTAAATCATGTGAAAATAAATCATCAAACGCTTTATATGATCCAACATCAGACCAATCAAAATTTGAAGTAATACAATACAAATTTTTAGCATGCTCCATAATTGCATAATCGATTGATATTTTAGGGAACTCTTCAAAAATACTACTTATATCCTTAGCTGTTTTAATTCCTTCATTTTTAGAAATATTCATTTTACTTAATACTTCTAAATGCTTAGGAGAATATAATGAAAAAGCATTTTTTATTACATTATAGTTAAAAATAAACATTCCACTATTCCATAAATAATTTCCACTTTCGTAATATTTTTGAGCAATTTCATAACTAGGTTTTTCTTTAAATGCCAGAACCTCAACAGGAGTGTTTATTTTGGTTTCTTTTACCTCAATATAACCATATCCTACCTCAGGATAGGTAGGCTTAATACCTAATGTTACAATATTACCATTTAAAGCACAATCTGTTGCGATTTTGATTGTATTTCTAAAATTATCACCATCAGAAATTAAATGATCTGATGCTAAAACACAGATTGTTGGATTATCATAATATTTTGAAATAATATATGAACCATAAGCAATCGCACTTGCCGTATCCCTAAATGCTGGTTCTATTATAATATTTTCTTCTGGTATATCTTTTAATTCCTCTTTTAAAGCTTTAACCTGCAGTTCATTAGTAGATACAAAAATTTGCTTGGCACTATCTACCATAGGTAATATTCTTTCATAGGTTAATTCAATTAATGATTTATCACTAAACACCTTTAATAACTGTTTTGGTCTTTCTTTAGTTGAAAGAGGAAAAAATCTTTCACCTTTTCCGCCAGCCATTATTAAAAAAGTTAACATATTATCCCCTCTTCTTTAGTTCTTTACGAGCCTTATGCCATTTGAATAAGCGATATATCCTTCTTTTCAAATCATATAAAGGCTTGTCTCCTAAGGTTGCGACCTCAAGCTCTTTTATTTTTAAATTTCCTTTATACGCAATCCAAACATTAAATAATCTTTCTGATAAAAAGCCAAAGACTCTTGCTTGATAGTTATCTCTTCCATCGTTTATATTAATTCTATCCTTAAGTTTAAATAAAACATCAAACAAGAATGAACAATACTCATCAATTAGACTCTTTTTACACACAAACATATTATAATTATAAGCCCAATTATTATTGTACATTACCTTGTTAAAAGCATCTACATATTGAGGAAAATCCTCATGAATAAGTACCTCTAAGGCTTCAATGTCAGAGGGTACTTGTTCATGCTTATATTGGTCTATAAGATTTACTTCATGTGGCCAACAATGCTTTACCGGTAAAATAATATCATAAGATTCAAGATATTTTTCTATTTTATTTTTTTTAATAACCTTATAATTGAAAATATTGATTTTTCTTTTGGAAAATAACCTACGATAATGTTCAAGTCCCACATAATCAGACTTTGTATCATTTTTCCAAATTGAATACAAACCGGTAAGCTCACAAAAGCTTGAATTTAAGTTAGATATATTATCTTTAAGATCATCTTTAATATAATCAGATCTATCAATATCCTTATTATACGCCCCTACAAGCATCATTGTCCTATCCTTAGGTATTCTTCTATCTTCAACAACTTTATGAGTCATGCAATATAATGTTAACATAAAAATTCTCCTTAGTCTTAATATATAAAATGATCTTTCCAAAAGAAAAAACGATATGGTAAAACCTCATGATGTCCTAAGACAACAATTAAGTAATATGTAGAACTACTTATAATTAAAATTAAACTAATTGTAATCAGTATCCCTATCCATTTTTGTTTAAATAAATCTAAAAACATTGGTACAATAAAAATTATTGACCAGTAATACCAGTTACATGCTCGAGACATTGTTTCTACAATTGGATTAAAAATTGATAAAATTCCAATTATAGTTGCTAAAGTCAAACATACAAGTAAAGTAAAAGTATATTGATTATAACTACTTACCTTTTTATAGAAAACCAAAGCTATAAGCAAAGTAATTCCCGAAGGAATTAAATAAAAATATAATGGACGAGGAACCCCGGTTATTTCAAAATATTTAATATAACGTGTATTTTTTAAGATTGCTTTTGTAAGAGGAATATAGGTTGGGCTTAAAGCAATTATAACAATTAAAAAGAAAAAAGCATATTTTTTAAATTTAGGGAACTTTGAAACGAGTCCAATGATGTATATTGGAATCATACATACTGCCGTATAATGAAATAATACCGAAAGCGTTCCAAAAGCAATCAACTGGATATATTTCCTATCACAAGCAAAGCTTAAAGCATATATTCCAATTGAAATAGCTAAATATTGTCGAACATTACTTAGTGAAATCAGATAAACATTTGAAAGTAATAATAAAATTCCTCCAATATACCAATGATGAGTCATTTTTTTAATTGATAACATCATAAATAATACAAAAATAAAGGAGGTAATAATAAATAACCATTGTGCTTCATCTGTAAATAACAAAATAAATTTATTTAACCCTGTAAATAAAAATTCTGTGTAACCATTACTACCTCCCATTATCTGATAAAATCTTGGAAAGTAAGTATAGAAATAATCCGTACCAACTCCATATCTAAAGCCTGATACAAAAAAATAAGGAATAATTGCAAGTACAAAGAAAAAAATGTACAAATAATAATTTTTGGAATTTTCTTTTTTTCTTTTATAAAAAAATTCTGAAAAATACAAAAATATTCCCGTAATTAATGCAGAAATCAAATAAATGTACATTTTTTATTCCTCCTTACTTATTAAAAATCCAACGATACGGAAAAATCTCGTGATGTAATTGCCTATAGATAACATATGATGATGATAATGTGACTGTAGATACTAATGCTATAACAATATACCATTTCATCCAATAATTATCTTCTGATTCAACTATCATAGGAATTAAAAATATTTGTCCAAACGAAAATAACAAATATATTCTTGCTGTAAGCTCATTTATTTTAATAAAAAAGCTTGCAAAACCAATACATAAAGCAATTCCATTTAATAAAATTAATCCTATTGCTAAATCACCATATTTTTTAATTAAATTATCTGCCCATAAAATTGCAAATCCTTCTACTATTAACGATGCAATAAAATATGCTTCAATTGATTGATTTGTATAATAATTAGGGTTTGTAAAATAGTATTCATATTTTGTGTGTAGAATAACTTGTTTAAAACACAAGCACATAGCTGGAACCAAGAACAAAGTTACAATAAATATTCCTAAATAATACTTTTTAACAAATTTAAAATTGAATATAAAATATACTGGAATCAAAGCTAAACATCCATAGTGGAATAATCCGGCTAATATAGCAAAAATTAAATATTTAACTAATTTATGTTCATGTATGAATGTAAATGCATAAGCATATATCGCAACCGACATCATTTGCCTTGACTGATTCAAAGAAACAGAAAAGAAATTAATACATACAACTAAAACGGCTGAAAACCACCATCTTGGTGATATTCTTGTAATAGCAAGTTGTAAAAAGGTATGCGTAACTGTTGCCATAAACAAGAACAAAATTACTGGATTTGATGTAAATAATCTTAAAAATTGATTAACCCAGATAAATAGAAATTCTGAATAATCCCAATTCTTATCAATAAAATGGGGAGCATATGTATGGTTATAATCTGTTCCTACATTATATCTTAATCCTGATATTAAAGTAAGAGGTAATATCGATAGTATAAATAATAATACATATATTATTCGATATTTAACTACACTATACTTTTCTTTATTCTTAGAATGATATTCTAATATAAAGGTAAAAAGTCCATATAGGACCATTCCACTCATATAAATAAATGTACTCAATATATTACCTCCCTACATATTCTGATAGAATTTAATTAAATTAGAGGCTGAAGCTTTAATATCAAAACCAGAAGCTGTTATTTCTTCTTTAGTATCTTTTCTTTCAATATTTTTATATTGATTAATCCCAGATACCCATAAATCCATATCTGATAAAGGTAGGTAAGAAACATTTGTAGTAATTTTAGCTTCTTGCGTAATTGTATCTGCCATAATTACAGGAAGACCAGTTGCTTGAGCTTCAATTGCAACAACAGGTAAACCTTCATGAAGAGAAGGTAATACAAACAAATCAAAAGCACTATAATATTTATAGACCTCACTTGTTGTACCGGCAAATATAATATGATTCTTTATTCCTAAAGAATCAACATATTCTTCTATTTCTTCTCTTAATTCTCCTTCACCTACAAGCATTAAATATCCATTATTAGTTTTTAAATAGTTATTAAAAATATCAATTAAAAATTTATGATTTTTTTGATTACAAAATCTACCTACATGACCAATTACATAATCATCTGGTCTTAAATTAAATTTACCTCTAATTTCATTCCGATATTCTTCTTCAAATTTAAATTTAGATAAATCAACACCATTTTTTAATAAATACCCTTTTTTAGTATTAAACATAAATTCTAATGATTCAGTTGAACATCCAAAATATGCATCAGGTGCTGATAAATATTTATGTTGCCATATTTTATGAGCTAAAAGCTTTAACTTTAGCTTATCAGCTTCAATTAAAGTATTATGGGAATGTACAATAACATGTTTAATTCCACATTTCTTAGCAATATGAGCTAATTTTAAGCCTGAAGCATTACATGAATTTATATGTAATATATCAGGGTTAAGTTCTTTGATTTTATTCTTAAATCCTTTGATATTTTTTTTAGTTCTTATAATCGGATTTGATATAACCTTATCTAAAATAGTTATAATATTTACATTATGCTCATTAAGAATATCATCATAAATATCAGTTTCTTTTTGAGTAGCTAAAATAGTAAAATCAAACTCATCAGTAGTTATATTTTTTATTAAATTTGTCCATAATGACTCAACGCCACCACTACACCAATGATCATTAAATATAACTACATGCTTCATATTATAGCTCCTCAATCATTTTATTTATATTTTCTTTAAATTCATTATATCTAAACAAATTATTGCATCTTTCTTTCGCAGCAATTTCATATTGATGTCTTAAGCTTTCATCATGCTGAAGTTTAATTAATGCATCAGCAAAAGCCTTATCATCTATATTAGGTACTTCAATTCCTGTTTTTTTATTAACACTTACATAGTTAACACCAGAGCCTGGGATTGTAAATGTAACAGAAGCTTTTCCTAAAGCTAAAGCCTCTGCAAGAGCAATACCAAAAGCTTCATTCTTAGTTATTGATGGAAATGCAAAGATATCACATGCATTTAAATACGCTTTTAAATCAACTTGTTCTACTCTTCCTAAGAATATTATTTTTTTATCATCCTTAGCCGTTTCTATTAGTGATTCTGTAAGAGGTCCCTTACCAGCAATATAAATTCTAAAAGAATCATCTAAATATTTAGATGCATTTACTAAATGAATTATTCCTTTATATTCAACATGACGACCTAAAGCAAAAACAATCGTTTTGTTTTTATTTTCTTCTTTAATTTGATTTGATTTTACTAAAACATCTTCACTGATGTTATCAATATCATCACTAACGCAGCAAGGAATAATAGTTGTCTTATATTTATACTTAGTTAACCACTTTGATCCTTCAACATAATTTGGACTTGTAGAAACAACAATGTCAGCTCGTTCTAATAAAGCTTTTGTTTGGGGATTAAAAAGTTTACCTAAAATTTTTTGCTTAACAATATCCAAATGCCAATATAATACAAATTTAAAATTTCTTTTTAAGTATTTTCTTAAAAATGCAGCCACAAAAGGATTAGGATAATGAAAAATTATAACCTCTGGTTTAAATTCATTCATAATTCTTTTTAATTCTTTTTTATATCCAGGAGCAATTGATTGACTAGCAACCTTAGCTATACAGCTAACTCTAGTTACTAAAACTCCATTTACATTTTCAGTTACTGTCCCTTTAGAATCTTTAAAGCAAATTACTCTTTGTTCATGTTTATCTTTAAGGGAATTAACAATATCTTCAGCAACTGTTTCAATTCCTCCAATATGGGGATTATAATAGTTTGGTATATGTAAAATTCTCATGATTAATTCCTCAATTTTATTTTATATTTTGAACAGTATTCATTATACCATAAAAAAAATATAATTGAAAGTATGATTGATTTTACATATTTTCAATTATATTCTTAGTGACATATTTAATTTTATATGTTATTATCTTTTTAGATTTTTAACTTTTAAAGAAAGAATGATATTTCAATGAAAAGAAAATTTTATTTTATATTTTTTATATTAAGTTTTATTTTAATACTTATTTCATGTAAAAATAACAATTACACGGAAACTGAATATTCATATAAATTAAGTGACAGTATTACTGATATTGAGATTAATTGGAGAGTTGGTGATATTGAAATTACATCTGGAGATGAATTTTCAATTGTAGAAACATCACAGGATGAAAAAGCAATCGCACCACTAAATTATTCAATAATCGATAATAAACTAGTACTTAACTATAATAATTCAAATAAAAATTTGAAAATAGTACTAAAAAAAGCACAAGTGATCAATTCATTAAACATTGAATCAAATCAATCCAATTTAAAACTAAATAATATAAAAATGTCATATTTTATAAGTAATACTAAATTTGGAATCTTAAATATAACAAATTGTCAAATTAGCAATTTCAATTCAACCATAGAATGTTCTCATTATGATATAAACATTAGTAATAATCAATTTTCGAATTTTTACTTACATTCTAATAAATTGTCAAAAATCATTATAAAAAATAACATATGTGAATCATTTTTCATCGAAGTCGTAAGTACTATAATTGAATTTAACGAAACTAATAAAATAAAATGCTTGAAAATTAATATGATATTTGGCAGTATTTTACTAATACTAGATAGAAAAAATGGATATGTTATTTTTGCTAACGCTCCAACAATACTAATTGATTTTGAAACAATTAATTATAATGGAATATACTATTACTCAAATGCAGAATTTAATTACAATCTTTCATCAAAAAATGGAGTAATCGCCATAAAAAGGAAATAACTTTTCATATTTCGTTATTTAACACTACTTCTTAAACTCATTACAAAACAGAATCTAATATACATTAATTACAATTAATTCTTTTTTTCATTATCTCTCTAATTCTTAATAAATCTTTATATGTATCAACTGACATGGCATCAGTATTTACAATAACAGCTTTACATCTAATATGATTTTCTAAAATTCGCAACATTTCTAACTGTTCTATTGCTTCCATCCTTCCAATTGGACTTTGTTTAAATTGTATTAAACATTCTTTTGAAAATACATATAGACCAACATTTTTATAATAATCATAATTTAAAACTCCCTTAGGATATGGAATTGGACTTCTTGACATATAAATTAAATCATTATAAGAATTTAAAGCAAGTTTTATTGTTGAATTATTTATAACATCAACAGGAGAATGAAACTTAGTAGCAAGTAAAGCTGCTGGGGCTGGGTCTTCGTTTAATGAATCAATCATTGTATTAATTTCATTTGTTGTTAATAATGGTTCATCCCCCATCAAAACATAGTACCATTTTGCATCAATAATATCAGCCACTTCACATACTCTATCAGTACCTGTAGGGCAGTTATCTGAAGTTAGAATGCAATTAATATTATTATTATCACATATATCTTTTACTCTTGAATCTTCGGTAGCAACAATAACCAAACTAAAATCTTTAATTTTCAAGGCTTCTTGATATACCCACCATATCATTGGATGGCCGCATATATCCATTAATGGCTTCCCTTCAAATCTTGTTGATTTATATCTAGAGGGTATCACACATACCTTATCAAATTTAGTATTAATTTCGGCATTTTTTAACATTTCATTTTTTTTAGTCATAATCAATCTCCTATTTATTTTATTACACTAAATCACTATGTGAAGAAAGTACTTTTTTTAAGTTTCCTTTTGTTGCTATAATACCTAATTGTACTAAACGAAAGAAACTTCCAAACTATTATATAACATTTACTATTTCTATTCTACATATATTAAATAATTTAACATTATATAACTTCCATATATATTGTACAATATTTTATTTGAATATTCTACTTGATCTTTAAGTGAAGAATACATAGGATCTAATAATATTAATAAGATGACTATCCCAGATGATCGAGGTAGTAATCTCTTCTATCACCTTCATTTTTATGTTGCAAGATATGCATTAGATAAAAATAGTTATATTCTTTATAAAGAAGAAAATTATATTTGTAATATTTACCCACTTCAAACAATTTTCAAACATATACCTAACATAGACTTATATAAATCTTTAAAAAACATATAAATTGTAAGTGTTATAACAATAAAATAAATGTTTTTCTCATAACTTTAAATAAATATGCGAATTATAAAAATAACAAAAAATTCATAATTTAATTAGAGCTGGTAATTATAAAAAATTATTATTTAAGTTTTATAAAACAAGTATATATTTATATCATCCTTTGTAAAAAGGAAATATATCATTTTTAAAAAAAATTAAAATAAAACATTAAACTTTAGTGCAATTACAAGTCATTATTTTTTTATTTTATAGAGCTATCATCTATACTAGTAATGTCTTTTTGTTTCATACTTTGAATATCGTTACTTTTATTGAGATTTAAAAAATTCAATTTAATCTTTCCAACTTTAATTTTTTTTAATATTATACTAATGACTAAAATAAATATAAATACTAGTATTATAATTAATGAATAACGAATTACATTTTTATTATATATTATTAAAGAAACTGGTACAATAGTTATATTAATCACACAAATTAAAAAGATAAATTTAATATCATATAATTCTTTTATATTATTTTTTTTAAGAATTAATCTATAAAATATATAATGTATAAAAGCAAGCATTGCATAACTAAATAAAGTTGTATACGCTGCAGCCACATACCCATACTTTGATATAAATATTAAATTTAAAAATATATTTACAAAAGCAGCAACTACTGATGATATCATAGTATATATATTTTTTTCATAATAGAATTCTATATTACCAAACAACGGATATAAAAACATAAAAAACATACCACATGATGCGGGAGGAATAACCCATTTAGCATCAATATATTTACCACCTCCCATTATATATAACAATTCTGGCCCTACTAATACTATCCCAATCGTAAGTGTGAAAACCAATATTACACATATATTAATTGTAAATCTAAACTTAAAATAATTCTCATTCTTCATATTTTTATAAGTCCAAGGAACTATCGAACTATTAATTGCACTAAAAAAAACTGTTATTAAATTAACCATATTATATGGAACAGAGTATAGAGAAGTATCCGTAAGACTACAAAATTTTTGAATCATAATTCTATCCGACATTGATAAAATTACCATAGATAAATAATGAGGCAATAAAGGAATATTAAACCTTAACGCATATTTCCATATTTTAAAATCAAAAAAGTTTTTCCCTTTCCATAAATTGTATACAAGTAATCCAATATAACTGAATACACTTGCAAATACAGCTCCAAATATTAAAGAATAACTTTTATCATCACCAAATTTAATGAATAGCAATGAAAAAATAACATTTAAAATAGAAGCACAAATGCTAAAAAATAGTGGTTTAATATACTTATAATCAAATCTTTCTTTTATGAGCCATAAACTCATACCCGAATTCATTAGTATTTGTAAAAACATCAACAATAATATTTTATTTTCAAATCCAAAAAGTTTATTTGATATAGAATTAGCAATTAATACTATCATACCAATTAAAACAATAGTCATAATTTCTATAAATTGAAAATTAGATAAAGCGTTATCTTTATCTTGTCTATTTTTACATTTGTTTAAAACATTGTTAAATACACCAGCACTTAAGTTTAAAGTAGCAAAAATACTAATTATAGACATCCATGATTGATATAAAGAATAAACACCATATTCTTCTGTTGTTAACAATCTAGTATAAAAAGGGGTTACAATAAAAGCAATACCTTTTTGTAATACTGATGACACTAAAAACCAAAATGAAGCTTTTAAGGCTAACGGAAGTTTTTTATAATAAATATATATTTTATTCATCATTTTCACCTTCTATCTTGCTCAATTCAAAAAAAGCTCTATATCTTTTGATAGACTCATCACCAACATACTCATAATGTTCATTAAGCATATCATCAAAATTAAGATTGTTCATATCATTATATAATTTAATTAGTTCATCAAGATTAGAAAATTTAATTTTATCTAATTTTTCGTATGAAATATCAGAATTAAATCTAAACACACACTTATGCTTTAACATCATTGTAAAAATCATTGTAGATGTGTGTGCTAAAATAAACGTTGTCTCATCAAGATTTCTTTCAAAAATTGATATATTCTTATTTAAAATATAATATTTACAATCATCTCGAGGATGCAACCTAATCAAAACTTTAAATCCAAGTTTTAATGCAAAATCTTCTGCAATATCAATCATTTGTTGATTATAACTATGAAATCTAGGTGCATCACATAACACACCAATTGTTTTATTTCTAATATCTATTGATTCTTTTTTTAATCTTGGATCACCACATATAATAACATTTATGTTGTTATAATGATCTATCATTTTTTTTGTTTCGTTACCCCAAACTAGAAAATATTTTGCATTAACATATCGATAATTAAGATTATCAATAGAATAAATTTTATTACTAGGAATATAAAAACCATGTTGTAAAATGATTGTATTTATTTTTTTTTCATTTGCAACATTAATCAGAGCATTTTCATACATTAACACATCCGTTAAAACTATTAAATTTTTTACTCCCAAAAAGCTTATTTTTTTGAACTGTTCCTCTAATTGTTCAACTTTAAATAACCATAGTTTAATGTATATGGTGTTTTGTATTGATATTTTTTTATTTAAATCATCTTTTATAATTTTTTTTATTTTTTTACTATTTTTTAGCAAAGAGAAAATAAATTTGGCAAAAGCAATAAAATTAATACGAATTTTTTTACATATTTTAACGGTACTAGATTCCATATCTGTTGATTTTTTTATTAATAAAACTAAATTATCAAAATCTTCTCTAGGAGGATAAAAATAAATATTTTCTTTTAATTCACCAACTAATTTATACTTAAACAAAAAAGTTTGTAAAAACAATTTTACGAAATCTTTTATTTTATTATTAGAATATAAGTAACTAAAATATGATGATAAAACTTGTTTTCTATTTATTTCCTTTCTTTTCATACAAATCCTTTCCAATAAAATATTAAAAAATCAGCAATTTATTTTTTTTATGATTTTTGCAGGAACTCCACCAATTAAACAATTATCCGGAAATTCTTTATTTACAACACTATTTGCAGCAATAACACAATTGTTGCCTATTTTTGCGCCTGCTAATATTACTACATTATCACATATCCACACATTATTTCCAATTGAAATATCACCATTAGAAACCAACTCTAATTTCCTTCTAAATTTTGAATAATCAAACGTTTTTCCATGCGAATGATCTTCTATTAAAACATTTGAACCAATTAAAACATTATCGCCAATAACAATTTTATGAATACAACCAATGTGACAATTTCTTTCAATTGAAACATGATTGCCAATATTAAGATTTGGATTATACTTATAAATTTCATAAGAATCTATTGCTTCTAACCATAAACCTAAACTACAAGTAAAATCATTACCAATAGTAATATATTTTAACCCATTTATATAATAACTTTTTCTATTAATTCTTATATTTCTACCATGTTTTTTTAATCTAGTATATATAAAAATATAATTGTATAATAAATTTAATGTTCTATTAATAAAATCTCTTTTCATAATCCATTATCGCCTTTGTCAATTATTATTTAGAAATTTATTTTCTTATTTATATATTAGTTATTTGGCATATTTTAAATCAGATACAATGTCTCGTTTTCTAACAAAATATCGAAAATATACAAAATAAAAAAACCAATAAAGTTTCCTTTTTTCAATTACAACCTTTTTTCTAATATTATTCAACCTTTCGCTGTTTCGTAAATATTTATAAAATTTTCTACTCATAACTATATCATTATTTTGTATAATAATTCTAATAATACTAAAAATAAAATCATTCTCAGTTAATTCAATTTCACGTTTTTTACAATTAAATTGCTCAGGGGTGGATGCATTATTAATATGTCTTCTCCACTTAATACTTGAATAATCAAATTTAAAATACGAATCATCTAATAATGAAAATATTGTAAGTTGTAAATCATGTCCTATATTAATATTCCAAAACTTTTCGTATTTTGTAAATAGCTCTTTTTTAAATGCCATAACACAACCTGGTTCTTGATGAAGAAAATCAGGTTTTATTTTCCTTTGTTTTATAACCAAGGAATTTTTTGATTTTTTATGCGAAATATTATCAATTATAGTTCTTATTTTTTGTCTAATGTTTGTGCTTTTTTTATAATAATATATTTCATAATTGCTTTGTAGAAGTTTAATTTTTTTATTATCTTCAAAGCATTTAGCCATATACTCAATCTTATTATTGTCCCATATATCATCCTGATCACATAAAAAAACAATATCTCCAGTTGTCATTTTTATACTTTCAAAAAAATTTCTTTTCCATCCCAAATTAATTAAATTTTTTTTTACAATCCAGTCCAAATCGTTTTTTAAAATATATTCTTTTATTATCGAAAATGTTTCATCAGTTGAATTATCATCTATTATAATCACTTCATCAACTTTTCTAGTCTGATTTTTTATAGAATCCAATTGTTCAATAATATATTGTGCTCCATTATATGTTGACATAACTAAAGAAATCATATATCATTTCACCTTTTCATCAAAAATTTTTAATCCGTATTCAGCTTCTATTTTGTTAATTATTAGTTCACGTTTATATAATACCTTATCCAAACCGTTTCCTGCTACCCAAACTTGATGTCCTTCATTCCCCTGCCATGGATGTTCATAATATTTTTTTCTTCCCTCAAAAAAAGGTAATGGGTCACAAAATTTATAATTATTTTTCACTGCTATCCACAACCAATATGATCCAACATCACCACCACCCTCATAATTACCAAAATATACACCATATTTTTTTTCAAATTCTTTACAAACGGAAACATCAAGCATGCAACACCACTCATTTATTCTGCAATTTCTATCATACCTTCCTAAAAGAGTGTGAATCAGTGTTTTTTTTCCTGTTATAGGCCATTTTTTCGATGGAAGTTGATTAGATAAAATTTTTGATGGGGAACATTTTTCACCACATGGACCAAAAGGACATAATCTTAATCCTCCCAAATCGCCAACAATTACATATGATTTTTTTTCGAAAGTTTCCAAATATAATTTAACAATATCTCCATTGAACTTAATATCATCATGAATAAGCAATACATATTTTTTATCAGTAGAATTAATTCCCCACTGATATCTAATATCGTCACTCGATCTATAAAATTTTATTCTTTTAATAAATACATGCATTAGCAATTGTATTTTATTTAAAAATTTTTTTTTCTTAAATGCTTCCCATGTCATACAAGTATGTGTATATCCACTTTTTTTTTCATTAACACGAATTTTTATTTGTATAGGCTTCATAAGTTCTAAAAACTCATCTTTTAAATAGTATTTAACTGTATCATCATCCGATATATCATCATCTATATAAATACAATCAATATGATCACCACTATATTTTTTTAAAGTTAAAAGAGTATAAATTAATGATTCTGGTTTTTTATAAGATTGAACAATGACGTCAATTTTTTCCATATAATACCTCCGCTATTTTTCTTTTTTAAAATTTTAAAATTTTAATATTTTGTAATATCCTATATAATAAATACATACCACATAATGACAAAATCAAAGCAAATGTATATGACCATGTTGGTAATAAAGCACCCCTTATTAAATATATTTCTAATCCAGATATAATGCAGAAAATTCCTTTCCCTAATATACTACAAGAGGAAAAATTATCGACATATTTAAATAATAATCCAATTATTATACCACCTAATAAAATTCCAATAAATCCAAATGATAAATACCATTCTCCAATCAATGGACAGCTTAAATTAGTAAAAGATGAACCAAATTCAGATGCAATAAGTTCACCTGATGGTATACTTTTACCATTCCAGATACTTCTTGGAATAAAGCAAAAAATTGCAGAAAGAAAATTCTTTCCATATGTGTAACCATTTAATTTAGAATATTTAATTGTAATCATAAATACTTGATAAGCATCAAAATCTTCTGCATTTAAATTTGATTGTATAAATTTAAATCCATTCAAATCTTTGTTATATTTAAAATAATTAAACGATGAAAACAAAAATAAAAAGCCAAATACAAACATAAAAAAATAAATAGATTTATTTTTTAAATTTAAAAATAACATACTTATTAAGCATAAATAACATCCGAAAATTAAAAATCTTGAATTAGAGCCTGAAAATGGAAAATATAAAATACAAATAATTATAAAAATTAAAGTTAAAGTAATCCATTTTGACATTGTTTTTTGCTTTATAGATGTTAAAAATAAGATTATAAATGATGAAACTGGTATATATTTTATAAAATTCAACAACTGAATAGATAAGTTGCCGCTTGCTACATCTAATTCATTCCGGGAAAAAACATTGTTTGAAGCAATTAAATATCCAAAAGCGAGAAGATTAACAGTTAGAAATATAATATATATATCAGGGGATTTATTATTAACTTTTATTTCAACGTTTTTTTTCGATGGTTTATAAAAAAAATATGTCATTTCAAAAAAGCAATCAAAACAAAAAATAAAAACATTAGCAAGCAAATAATCATTATGAGAAAATGTTATATTTATACCACTCTTTGCCCATATATTTATACCACTAATATATTGAGATAGAGGTGCATAAAAGAAAAATATAAATACAAAAATATAATATATTCTTTGCAATGAAATATTTTTCTTACATTTAATTATTTTAATATACGAAAATATACCATTAATGAAAAATGTAAAAATAACTAAAGCATTTTTTCCTGAAAAATCATACTTGCCAATACTAACAATAAAAAATATTGCTAGAATTATATACATAACTATGTCAAATGGTGTTGATTTTTCTTTTTTTTTCACAAAATAATTCACCATCTCTTTTTATAATTTTCTTCCATAAATCTCATATACTCACCAGAAAGAATATGATTAATCCAATCTTGATGTTCAAGATTCCATTTTATAGTTGGTCCTATACCCGTTTCAAATGTATATTTAGGCTTCCATCCGAGTTCAGTCATTAATTTAGTTGGATCCATTGCATATCTTAAATCATGACCAGCTCTATCTTTAACATAAGTAATTAAAGATTCAGGTTTGCCTAATTCTTTAAGAATAACCTTAACAACCTCAAGGTTAGTTCTTTCATTATGTCCACCAACATTATATACTTCACCATCACGGCCTTCTCTTACAATTAAGTCTATAGCTGTACAATGATCATAAACATGTAACCAATCACGAACATTTGCTCCATTCCCATAAATAGGAAGCGGTTCATCTGCTAAAGCTTTCTTAATAATTAAAGGAATTAATTTTTCAGGAAAATGATATGGTCCATAATTATTTGAACATCTTGAAATTGTAATAGGAAGTCCAAATGTTCTATGATATGCTTGTACAAGCAAATCAGCAGATGCTTTAGAAGCACTATATGGTGATGATGTATGAATTGGAGTATTTTCAGTAAAGAATAAATCTGGTCTATCTAAAGGTAAATCTCCATATACCTCATCAGTTGATACTTGATGATATCTTTTAATTCCATATTTTCTACATGCATCCATTAATGTTTGAGTACCAATAATATTTGTTTGTAAGAAAATACCTGGATTTTCAATTGATCTATCAACATGTGATTCTGCAGCAAAATTTACTACATAATCAAATTTTTCTTCTTCAAATAATTTAAAAACAGCATCTCTATTACAAATATTTTCATGAACAAACTTAAAATTAGGTTTATTCATAATTGGTTCTAATGTTTCTAGATTACCTGCATAAGTTAACGCATCAATACATACAAATTGGTCTTCAGGATATGTATTAACCATATAGTGGCAGAAATTTCCACCAATAAATCCGGCTCCACCGGTAATTAAAAATTTAGACATAAAGGTTAATCCTCCAATCCGTTTAAAATTTTTTTTAAATTAATCAATTTAAAAGATGGTTTAATATCATCCTTAGCATATCCTAACGATTCAAACTTATCAATAAAAATAATATCATTTTCTTTTCTTAATTCATTATTTGCTGTAATAAATATCTTTTTTGATTTTATTTTCTTAAATTCATAATAGTCTTCTATAGAAAAACCATTTTGATCACTAAATTTTATCAAAAGATTATCCCAATTAATTCTTTTTTTTCTTCTATTCCATTTATTAATCGCTTCTTCAATAGAACTATAATGTAAAAAACATATTTCAACATCATCTATTATACCTATTGGAACGTTTTTTAAGTTTTCATCATATTGGAATGATGAATCTTCAAACAATAGCTTTTTACAATCGATATTCATATAATAATGCAAATTTTTTATCATTTTTATATAATGTTTTGGTAATATAAAACATCCAATAGTTGGGGATTTATATTGCAAACCAAAAACATCATATATTATTCCACCCCAACAATTATTACTTATAATTGAAAAATTTTTATTTTTTAATCCTATTCTTCTTATTGGAGATAAAATTTTTCTAACATTTCTTTTCGTATGAGAATTCATTTTGTTCCCCCAATTCTTTTAAGTATCTTTCAAGTGCATCCTTCCAATCTGGAAGTCTTTTAAATCCAACTTCATCTAATTTTTTTTTACTCATTCTTGAATTTAATGGTCTATCAGCTTGAACTGGAACTAATTTTTTATACTCTTCTGTTGTCACGTAATTTATTTTAACACTTTTATTTGAAAGTTTAAAGATTTCTTCTGCAAATTCAGCCCAGGAAATAAATCCTTCATTTGTTGCATGATAAATACCATATTTGTCAGTTTCAATCATATCGCATAAAAGTTTAGACAAATCATAAGTATAAGTAACTGAACCAATTTGATCACAAACAACATTCAATTCAGATTTACCCATATCAGCAAGCCTTAACATTGTTTTAACAAAATTATTACCATTTTTTCCAAAAACCCATGATATACGTACTATAAAATATTTATCTAATATTGATGTTACAAAATCTTCACCTTGAGATTTTGTTTTTCCATATATAGATAATCCTTTTTTAGGATCAGTAGTTTCAAAAGGTATTGTACCTTTACCATCAAAAACATAATCTGTTGAAATATAAACCATTTTAGCTCCAACTTCTTTACATACTTCAGCAATATATTTTGGACCTAGAGCATTTACTTCATATACTTTTTCAGGCATTTGTTCTGCTTTATCTACCGCTGTCCAAGCAGCATTATGCATTACAACATCAGGTTTATATTCAAGAATATATTTATATACAGCATCTTTATTTGTAATATCTAAATCTTGAATATCTATACCTTTTACATTCGTATAACCACGTTCATTTAATTCTCTTACACAATCGTAACCAAGTTGACCTTTAACACCAGTTACAAGAATTTTCATATCTTTAGACATAAAGGATTCCTCCCTATTAATATTTTATTTTTCCATCAGCAACATTAATTAAATGTTTTCCATATTGATTTTTCTTCATTGGTTCAGCAATTTGTAAAAGTTTTTCTTTTGAAATCCAACCATTGTTATAAGCAATTTCTTCAATACAAGAAACCATTAAACCTTGACGTTCTTCAATCATTTTAACAAACGCTGTAGCATCAGCTAATGATTCATGAGTTCCTGTATCAAGCCATGTAAAGCCTCTACCAAAAGTAATAACATCTAAATTATTATTTTCTAAGTACATTTGGTTTAATGTTGTAATTTCAAGTTCACCTCTAGAAGATGGTTTAACTTCTTTTGCCATCTTAGAAACACCTTTAGGATAGAAATATAATCCTACAACTGCATAATTTGATTTAGGATTTGTAGGTTTTTCTTCAATAGAAATAGCTTGTCCTTTAGTATCAAATTCTACAACACCAAAACGTTTTGGATCTGATACATAATAGCCAAAAACGGTAGCTCTACCATTATCAGCATTTAAAACTGCATTATATAATGCATTTTTTAAACCATTCCCATAAAATACATTATCACCAAGAACCATACAAACATCATCATTACCAATAAATTCTTCACCTAAAATAAATGCTTGTGCAAGACCATCAGGTGATGGTTGAACTTTATAAGATAAATTCAATCCAAATCTTGAACCATCACCTAATAAATGTTCAAATCTAGGTGTATCTTCTGGTGTTGAAATAATTAAAATATCTCTAATACCAGCAAGCATTAATGTTGATAATGGATAATATATCATTGGTTTATCATAAATTGGTAGCAATTGTTTACTAGTTACCATAGTAAGTGGATATAAACGAGTTCCACTACCTCCTGCTAATATTATACCTTTCATTCTTTACACCTACATTTCATTTATTAATTTTAATAATTCATTAATGTATCGTTTTTTATTAAATGGTTTATCCCAATACTGTTTATATCCTAAAATGCTCTTATTTAAAATGAGATCATTGTTTAAACTACAGATCAATTTACCAAGAGAATCATCATAAGGGTCATAAATCCAACCAACATTATCATTTATAAAATCTGAAGCATTACTAAATTTAGATACAATACATGGTAAGCCTTGGGATTGAGCTTCGAAAATAGTCAGCGGAGCCCCTTCATATAATAAGCACGGGAAAATCAATGCTCTTGCTTTCTTCATATATAAAATAACTTCATCATGCTTTAACCATCCAATAAATCTTATTTTATCAGATTCATACTTCCTTTTTAAACTTTCATATTCAGTACCCGAACCAATAAGCAATAATTTCTTATTTAGTTTTTTAAACGACTCACACAAATAATTGATTCCCTTTTCTTTATCAATTCTTCCAACATATATATATGCATCGTTTTTCTCACATGATACCCTTGGTGCTTTTAAACCTATGGATGTCGGATTATAAATTCTAACAATTTTTGAATTTATAAAAAATTTTTTTAATAATTTCTCGTTTGTATCTGATATAGTTATAAGATAGTCAATGTTTTCTCTAAATTTGAATCTTTTAGTTTGCTGATTAAATCTAAAATTTCTATATAATTTAAATAAATAATTTCTCGAATCACAATTACAAAATCTACATGAAAATTTTCCCTGTTTATTACAAACTTCATTTTTTTTATAATTAAATAATCCACCATTTGGGCATATACTAAAATAGTCATGTGCAGTTAATAATGTTTTAATTTTTTTTTCTTTGCATGCTTTGATAAACGAAACAGATAATGCCTTTGTATATCCATGAATAGAAACTAACGTTTCATTTGAATTAAATGATGATATCAGCATTTTCATTTTTAAATACGCTTGCTTGTTATTCACTCCCTGAAACATTCCGACAATTTTATTTGGATTGCTAATTGAATCATATTTATTTGTAGAAACAACTTGAATTTTTGGATTTAAAATACTTTTTCCCTTATTTGATACTCCACAAAAAAAAATTACATTATATCCTTCATCATATAATAAATTTGCTTGCTCTATTGCAACCAATGATGCACCACCTTGGACATAATCATAATCATTTACAACAATTATGTTTTTAATCATAGGATTTTTCACCTCGTTTTTTTCCAAGATACCTAGCTAACATATCCGGAAACCACCTAATTAATACTGGGATATCAAAATGCTTTATTGATTGTTTTAATATGTACATAGCCAATTTAAGGCCTGAATCAGTTGATTTGTATTTTTTGAACTCTGGATTTTGTGCAAAAAAAACACCTATATCATAATATCTTTTATATAACTGTTTTAAAGTTAATTTGTGTGAATGTGTTACAACGCTATCAACACAATACATTATTGAGTATCCAGCTAACAATGCCTTTCTACAAAAATACATATCTTCCGAAACCTTAAAAATTTTTCCATCAAAACCACCTAGTTCCAAAAATTTCTTTCTATCATATGCAGCACAAGCATCTGATGAATAAAAAGCCTTTATTTGCTCTTTTTCTATATCTTTTTTACTCATTATATATGATTTTTCCGGATAATTCTTTTCTCTAGTATATTTTTCAATACCTTTCGATTTAGTTAATTGTCTTGAAAAAGCATGAATAACTTTTCCATCTATGCAATCAGCTAATTTTTCAAGGGCATATTTATCACTCAAGTACACATCCTGAGTCATAAAAATCACAACGTCACTTGTAGCATACTGTATTTCTTCTTCTCTAGTTAATGAATGCGAAAAATCAGTTTTTTTTATTTTATGAACTATAGCATTAGGCACTTTTTGAGCTAATTCAAAAGTATTATCAGTTGATTCAGTAACCGGAAAAATAATATTCTTGATAATTATATTTTCTTGCTGATTAATTCCTTTCAGCAATGTTTCAAAATCTTTTGATGCATTGTAAAGTGGACACAAAATATCTATCGTTTTCATTTTTATTCACCAGAATGATCAAACAAAACCATCCATGCACCTTTCACAATAATTTTAAAATCAAGCCATAAGCTTCTCTTTTTAGCATACTCAATATCAAGATTAACCCAATCGTCAAAAGAAATTTCATTTCTATTCTTTTGAATTTGCCATAGGCACAAAAGTCCACCCTTTATATCTAAACGGTGTTTTTGATATTCAGTATACTTATCAACTTCACTAGGTATTGGTGAACGAGGTCCTACAATACTCATTTTACCAATAAAAATATCCCAAAGTTGAGGTAGTTCATCTAAAGAAGTTTTTCTTAAAAATTTACCAAATTTAGTAATTCTAGGATCTTCCTTTAGTTTAAATGCTGGCTCATCTGCTTCATTTATTCCATAAGCTAATAATTGGGCTTTCATAGCCTCAGCACCAGGACACATCGATCTAATCTTATGGAATTTAAAGTTTTTACCATTCTTACCAACTCTTAAGCTTGTATATAACGATCCACGTATTGTTTTATCCTTTATACCATTAGGATTTTTTTTACATGTACAATTATACCTTTTTCCGTTTTTAGAAAGATATTTTCCCTTTTCATCTTCTGTAATAATTAATTTGTAAGATTTACCGCCTAGGTCTTCCAGCCATTTAATTATCATTAGAATAGTAATTACCCATCCAATTAATATCAATCCTATTCCTGATAGGGTAATATCAAAAAATCTTTTAAAAAATAAGTAGATGATGTTATTATTAACTTTAATCACTTCGTTTGGATTCAAACTACTATCGCCCATAAAATCACCATAACTCAATAAATTTATCCCTAATCATTTAAAAAGACCGGTATATGATTAAATAATTTATCATAATACTTTCTACATTTTAAATGATACTTTATAAACCGTTTAGCCCCTTTAAAACTTACTAAACGGCATTTCGAATCGTGACAGTCAGAACAGACAAAATCACACATTCCCTTTTTTAACAAATACTTACACTTTTTCGAGGTAAAAAGACCTCTTATACTTGATGAATTGATAGAAATTAATCCACCATACTCTCTTATTATAACATAATCTTCAATTTTTAGATAGTCATATCTTTCAATATGAGCAATTATAGGTATATAACCTGATGTAATAATTTCATATACAATGCTTGGAATATCAAATTCTAAGCTTGTTGGAAATTCCAACAAGAAATAATTTGAATTATTCATTGTAAGAATTTTATTATCTTTTAAATCATTAATTATGTTATCATAATATAACACTTCAGCTCCAAGATATAAATCAACTTGTAAGCTTGATACTTTCTCTTTTAACTTAAAAAATATGTTAATTATCTCTTCTTTGTTAAAAAAATCATCACGCTGATGCGGCGTACATACAATCTTAGTAACCCCATTTTTAATTTCCATTTTAATTAATTCAATTGATTCTTCAATTGAAGATGAACCATCATCAACTAAAGGAATTATATGGGTATGAATATCACACATTGTCATTATTATCACTATAATAATAATTATAACTATTCTTACTAAGAGGAATAAATGTAACATTTACACCTAAAATATTAGCTCCTGCTTTTTTTAGTAATGAATAAGAATCATAAACCATATTTCTTTTATATTTATTAATTCTTACATTATAAATGACTCCATCAGTCATTTTAGCAATAGCTTGCGCATCAGATGCTGCTAGAAGAGGTGGTGTGTCAATTAAAATATAATCATAGTTTAATTTAGCTTCTTGAAGTAAATCCTTCATACCTTCAGATTCAATTACAACACCTGGATTTAGTAATGTTTGTCCTACAGTCATTACATCAACATTCATTTTAGTATGTTTAATAATTTCTTTGTAGGAATTATTACCATCAAGGTAATCAGTAATTCCACCCTTGATACTAAGTCCAAATAACTTATATACCTCAGGTCTTCTAAAGTCCATGTCTATGATTAAGACTTTCTTTTTATTCATTGCCATGACACAACCTAAATTGGCAACGGTAGTTGTTTTGAGCTCATCTTCTCCTGTTGATGTAACCATAATCGTTTTAGCATAAGAACTAAAGCTTAGATACTTTAGATTAGAAAATAATCGATTGTATGCCATTATCCTTGAAGTTCTTTCACTTAAATTTACAAGTGATTTGGTATCACTTAATTTATTTAAGTCATAAAGTGTACCAATGATATCACAAGAAAGTGATATCTTAACTTCATCTTTAGTTTTAAAGCGATTAGACATAAACTCCTTAATAAATGCACATCCAATTCCTAATGCTATTCCTAAAGCTATGAAAGCTGATAAATAAAGAAGCTTATTCGGAGAATCGTAAATACCAAGACTCGCTTCTGTCATAACCGAAACTGAGTCAAATAAAAGCTTTTGTAAGCTTTTATCAGTATTACATACATTTATTAAGCTTGTAGTAATCTCATTAGCATAAACCTGAGTTTTTAATGGATCAGTACCATTAACACTAATGGTTACTAAAAATGAGCTTGACTGATAAGATACATTTAAGTTCTTTTTTAAAGCTAATGCAAATTCAGTCTCTTTTCCTGATACTGCATATTTTTTCGCAACAGGAAGAATAACACTATCTTGAGAGGTTAGTTCTACAACGGTTTGAATCAATTTAAAAGAATTATTAATATCATCAGCCTTAGTAGAATCGCCACTTTCTGATACTGTAACAACAACTGTTGTTGAGGATTTATAATTTTCTTTAACAATAAAGAAAGTATAAATAAATCCTATAGTAGCAATTACTACAGTGATAATAGCTACCATTAATATATTTTTCTTTACTGCAGTTAATAAATCACCTAGTGTGACTGAACGTTCATTTTCTTCGTTCATTAATAAAATTGTTTCTCAAATCCTTATTTTATACTATCTTAACTGCTAAAGAGTATATAAAATACTCGTAATATAAGCCTAAAGCTTATGTTAGTATTTTATACTTATGATGTTATTTTGTCAATTAAAGCAAGGTATTTTTAGACTTAATTTAGAAAAAAACTTGAAAATTTTAGTATCATTTCCAAGTTTTAATTTAAGTATGTAATTAATGTTGCTATACTAAATTTTAAGATGTAGGGGGTATAGACTATAAACTATGAAGTGTAGGTTAATCTTTAAATTAATAAGTGTAGATATTTCAAAGGGGATTAGGGGGAATGTGTCCCCCTATCTTCTCTTTTTAAAATAAAAAAAGAACTCCTTTATGTATAATAGAATTGCTTAGAAACATTATTATACAAAAGGAGTTTTATTATGGACTTTGAAGCCCTAAAAAGATTAGGTTTAGCTTATATGAACATAGATTGTGAAAAATCATATGAATCATATAACGAAACCAACAATAATCATATCATAAATATTTATTTAAAAAAAGATGAAAATACTTGTTGTCCAAATTGTGGTTCTAACAATGTTATTTCAAGAGGTTCAATAAAGCGAACATTACAATTTGTTAATACAGCTGAAAATAACATCACATTAATTTGGCAACGTAAACGATTTATTTGTAAAAACTGTAATCACTTTTTTCAGGAAAATAATCCATTTGTTGAATCTAAAAAAAGAATTACAGTTCAAAAGGACATTAAAATCCTTCAAACTTTAAAAGATATAAATACAAATTATACTTTTGTTGCTAAAGCATTTGATGTATCACCAACTTATGTAATTGACCTTTTTGATAGGAAGGTCGATATTTCTAGAGGACCATTAACTCAAGTAATTTGTGTTGATGAGGTATATGCTTCTAAACTTACAAAACACAATTTTTTCTTTATCCTTTATTCTCCTCAATTACATAAAATTTTAGATGTTTTAGATTCACGTAGAAAAGACGCTCTAGAAAAATATTTTGATAAAATTCCTAAAGAAGAAAGGAACAAAGTTCAATATTTTTCTATGGATTTATACGATAATTATCGTTTAATAGCTCAGAAATACTTTCCTAATGCAAAAGTATGTGCTGATTCATTTCATGTCATTAAAAACCTTATGGAGTGTTTTAGAAAAATTAGAATACGGGTTATGAAACAATACGAAAAATTAAAGAGTGAAAATTCTAATTATTACTGGTTATATAAAAAATATTGGAAAATTCTTCATAAAGATCAATCCAAATTAAGTCGTAAAATTATTAAAATTAAAAAATCTAATATGCATCTTTCTTTCCGTCAAATAATTGACTACATGTTATCTCTTGATGATACATTAAAACTAGCTTATGAATTGAAAGAGGAATATTTAAATTTTAATTCTTCTGCCAAACTAAATACTTGTGAAGCATGGCTTGATGAAATAATATATAAATTTCAAACATCACAAATAACTGAATATATTCCTTTTTGGAAATTACTAAAAAATTGGCGTGTAGAAATCATTAACTCATTCAATCAAATCAACGGTTATAGGATTTCTAATGGTCCAATAGAAAGAGCTAATAGAGATATTAAAACTATTTTAAGATTATCATTTGGTTCTTCTAATTTCCCTAGAATGCGTAATAGAATTATGTGGGTTATGAATGATGATTCAGCGATTTTATATACAAGAAAAAACAGTACAAACAAAAGAAAGTTTAAGGCGAGAGGGCCTTATAAAAAGAATGAATAATATTAGAAAATAAATTAAAAATACATAATGTTTCTAGTCAAAAAAAGGAGGATTTATTATAATTTCCTCCTTTTCAATTTATTATGTACACTTATTATTTTATAGTTTAGACTACACTGATTTGTTTATAGTTCCCACACCAATTTGTTTATAGTTTAAAACTAAAACCTACACCAATTAATTTAGAGAACCTTAATGTTTTACATTTTGACAATTAATTGAAAAAATTGTAAAAATAGGATATTAAAATAAATCAATTGTGTATTATAAATGAGTTTTAAATAATACCTAATTTATCTCTGGTCACTATTGCATCTTATTACAACTGTTCTTTTTTAAGAATACCATTCTCTCCAACTAATTCGACAGTCGAACTATATTTATCATTTTTTAATCAGATCAAAATCTTCTAATTTTTCATCAGCATTCCAAAATTCAGTATATCCTTTATTAAAAAAGTAAATTCTAAGATTTTCCATTTCATCTTTGCTTTCAGGATTTTCTATTTTAGATTCAACATAATCGAAACATTCTTTATACTTTTTAAGGTTATAATTTATTCCTAAATATTTTTTTGAAAATGGCACAAATATGTCTTTAATAAAGAAAACCTCATCTAAATCCAAAAAAATATTAAATACTTCTTTCATTTTATCAAAATTAATATGTCTATATTCTTTATTACAAGCCTCTTTACATAATTTTTTTGTTTTTTTTGTAAAAAAAGAACTTGAGAACTCCAAAATTGAAATCAAATCATTACCATTGATATTCCTATTTTCCAAAATGAAGTCAACAATATTTACTAGCGAATCAAAATTATCTTGTTTATCATCACCATAATTTTGAATTATTTTTGAAACATTTAATTCTTTAGCTTTTATAATTATTTGATGAACAAACTGAACATCAAAATAATTATAATGATTAATGATACAATCCGAATAAAATTGCTTTGAAATATCATCCAATTTATCAAATAGGCTTACATTTAATAGTGATTTTATAATATATTCTAAATCTAAATGACTAGTAAATATATAAGCATTAAGAAAAGATATTTTATTTTCATCTTTTTCTAATATGTCATTTATAACATTATTATTCGAATCTTCAATTCTAAGACCGATTTCATCATATAACAATGTAAACGCAAAAATAAGTATAATTTTATTAGAATTTGATTTAGTATCTAGTAATGAATTTCTAACAAATGATTCAATATCATTATTTTTTATATGAAATTTGCATAATAATTGATAGCATTTACATAAATTATTGTTTAGCATAAAATTTATATAAGTATCTATTTGCGTTTTTTCATTAAAATAATTATTATCTATCAGTTTGCAATAAATAACGTTTAATATTTCTTCGTTAAAACAACTATGCTCTACTAAATCATTTTTTTCAATAATATCCAGCCATATCCATGCATTATCTTTATCTACGACATCTAAAATGGAATTTAAAAATTCAATTATAATTTTTTTATCTATATTATTATCACTATATAGCATTGAAAAAATATAACTATAAAGATTATGATTTTCAAGCCTCTTAAATACTTCAGGATTTTTTAGCAAATCTATCATATTTTGCTTTGTCTTAAAATATTTTGCTACAAAATCATCTTCCCACATTATTTTTTTGGAGTTATCATTCATATATTTTATAAAAGCTTCACAATCCAATGATTTCGCTTTAGAATATTCATTGATATCTACATCAGTATTATCAATAGTCCAATATAATTTTCCAATATTTTCAAAATCATAATTTTCATATTTTGATCCATATTTTTTTTGCTTCTTGTAATCAATATCATCCAAAATGGATTTTAAAATAGATTTTAAAGCTAAAGCATCTTTAGAAGTTTCATTTTTAAACTGACAATTTTCTATTAATTCAATTAAATTTTCTTTAAATTCTTTATCTTGAAGAATTTCATTTCTATGATGCTTAATAATCCAACCTAACGAGGCAACGGAGTTAATGCTATCAATCAAGTTTCTATTTAAACAATTTTTATAGGATTCAAAATAATAATCAATAATATATAATTTTATTTTTTTATTGATACTTCCTCTCATTGGAATACCATTATAAATTGTTTCTATATCGCATATATCTAAATTTTCAATAATCATTTTTAAAAGTTCAATCAAAAAGTTACTATATGTGAGAAATTCAGAATAATTACAATAATCTATAATAGCTCCCATATCCCTATAATCTATACTTCTACTATTAATCAATTTTCTTACAAGCGAAAAAATACCTTTATAATTATAACGTAAAATCTTAAATAAATTTTCCTTAGCAAAAGATTCAACATCATATATGCTAAATTTATCTGAAACAACTAATTTGTTTTGTAATAATGAATTTAAAATTTTATAACACGAGCTTTCAGACAAATCTATATAAGTAATTTGATACAATATATTTTGAGCATAATCGTAGCCATTTGCTAAGGTTAAATCAAATATTTTAGTAATTTCACGCGAATATTGCTTTGAACTTAAACTCATTAATTTTACATACGAAGTAACAATTAAGCAACTTTCTTCATCAATACCCCTCGTTTTTAGATAATTTTTAAAGCTTTTATCCATTTTATTCAAAAAATCTTCCATGTTTTTATTTGGTTTTTCAAAAGTTTTAATATCTTTTTGAGACCTTTTTTCACATATACTTGCAAATACAATTTTTTGAATACAATTTGATTTGTTTTTCAATTGGCTCCAATCAAAAATTTCACTTTTTTCCTCTAACAATTTATAATAAATTTCAAACCTATTTGTTTGTTCATTAATTAAATCTAAAATCTTTGAAAATACTTCCAATGACAAACTATCTATTGCATATACTAGCCTTTGAATAATCACATCGATATTATTTTGTTGTATAGAATCTTTAACTCGTTTATATAATTCAAGTGTTACATTAGTATAATTAGTTATATCATTTGCAATTTTATTTAAATAATCTAAAATGCCATCATATCCTCTCTCATCCAACGAATATGATATTTGTTTTATTCCAAAACAATCTAAATAATATTTTTTTTTCAATATTTTCAAGAACCGTTTGATTTTTATAAAAGCCATTTAATATAAATCTATTACCATTTTTATTATTAGCAAGCAAATATTGTAAGAGCTCCATTTCAGACATACTTGAACCAATAAAAAATAAAACATAATCAGAATTATTTAATAATCGATTTAAATTTTCATAAAATTTTTCATTTGATCTGCTATATGTTTCAAGATATTGTTTAACAGTAAATACTAATGAATTGCAATCATTTATGCTTCCGTGAATGTGGATAACAAAAGGATTATTCAAATTATTAAAATCTAAATCTAAAAATTTTTTCCCATAGTAAACATCATCATTTTCACTAAAAACGCAAGAATCTAAAATATCATCTGCATTTGTTGTAATAATACTAGCTTGTAACTTTTTTATTACACCCCTTAAACTCGATATTATATCATTTTCATTGGTATCATTATATTCCATATGTTTTTTAAAATGTTCATAAAATTTCGATTCAGCATCTTTATTTTTATAAATAGTATTAATCAATGTTATTGCCAATTTCGCATCTCTTCGAGCAACATCCGAAAATTCACATTTTGTTTTATAATCAATATAGTGATCTATATAACAATCATTAACTAACATTGATGCAAAATCACACCACAATGGTAACCCACACAATGCAGATACACCTGCACCTGCAAATATAACTAATTTTTTTCTATAATGTTTAATTTCATTAATTAACTGATTTAAATTTTCTTTACTTTCAACATTAAAATCCTCGTCGTAATCCATATACTTAATTCCTAATCCCTAATATTAAATTTTATTTAGCACCTTCATGCTTAAATACACCTATAACTGTATGCCATAATATTCTAATATCAAGCCATAAGCTTCTTTTATAAGAATAATAAAGCTCCATTTTTATTCTATCCTCATATGAGGTATCACTTCTACCATGACTAGCCCAGTATCCTGTAAGACCTGGTCTAATTTTTAATAAAAGGGCTTGTTCTTCTTTTGAATAGCGATCTAATTCTTCTTGTAATATTGGTCTCCAACCAATAACACTCATTTGACCAACAAAAATATTCCAAAGCTGTGGAAGCTCATCTAATGATGTTTTTCTAAGAATTCTTCCTATTCTTGTAACTCTAGGATCATTTGTAACCTTAAAGTCCCGTTTCCATTCTTCTAATTGGTCTTGAGTTAAAATTTCCTCAATTGGTCTTGAATCTTGACGCATTGATCTAAACTTCCAAACCTTAAATTCTTTACCATTTTTACCAATTCTTTTATGTCCATAAAAGGCGGGTCCTTTTGAATCAATTTTAACTAAAATGATTAAAATTAAAAACAACGGTGAAAGAATAATTAATGCTATTAAGCTTGATAAGATATCAAATAATCTCTTTATAAAAGCAAACAATGGCTTTCTTTTATACATATTAACATTATACTCAATTGATAATGCTTCTTTTACAGATTTACTTTTACTCATATATACTCCTACTTATAATAATTTAATTATTAATATTGTTCCCACATATGTAAAAATTAATATTAATTTGTATGAAAGTATTGTACGCTATTAGAGATATTTTGTCAACATTGTGGTATGTTACTTTAGATTTAATTAAAAAATCATTTTATTGTTTTAATATAATAAAACAGAAGCATTACATAATTTATAATTACTTATATTTTAATGTTTTCATTATCAAAAAAAGATGGAAAATTATCTACCCTAGTTTGGATAGTTTTTACCATCTTTCATTTTTGCCCTTTCAATTCTAATGTAGACATCTATCTACCTATCTACCTCACTTTGGAAAGAACCAAACTATTATCATTTTCAAGGTTTTATTTTGCTAAATATTCATTTATCAATTATATTTTTTAACTAATATCATGTCAAATTAGACACAAAATATTAGCACTTGAAAATATAATATTCCTTCAAAAAATCACTTTATCATATTAATTATTAACCATTAACTTGATTTTCTTTTTTTGTTTTTTCAATTGCTTCTTGCAATAATTCATTCTCAATTCGAATTTTTTCTTGAATATTAGATATAACCTCTTTTAAAGCAATTTCAAATGATTCGGCATCAAATTTATCATTATCACACTCAACTTTCAATTGAGAAATATCATATTTTTCTTTTACAACTGCATTTATTATATCTGGGAAATTTGGCCTATCGCTTTCCAAAATAATTATATTAGTTTCATTAAATATTATTTTAATTTGATTGTTTTCCATATTTTATTAATCTCCTTTCGATTGCATCTGTACCACCTTCTAGAATGTTTGAAACTTGATACAAACTATTATTTGTCTCCAAAGCACCATAATCATATTTGAATTCTAGATTATCGTTTTGTTCACATATAATAACATTTTCAGCATCACCATTTACAACTAAATTTGCATCATGGGTAACAACAAATACTTGACGCTTGCTCTTCATTTCGGCAAACCATTTTGTTAATGTACTATATATTGTCTTATTATCAATATTATCCTCTGGTTGGTCAATCAATAATGGAATTTTAGTATCTTTATGTACTATATATTCCATCAAAATATTAGCTTTTGTACCTGGTGATTGCTTTTTAACATCAATAAATTTATTGTTTGTTTTATAATATATATTTTCTAATTGCTTTATTTCTATGCTTTTTAAATTAAATAATTCATCATCAAGATCTTCCTCGGTACGTGATTCCATTATCACCTCATCAAGATGGAAACAATACATTTCAATTAATGATTCTATATTATCAAAATTAGTTTTATCAGTTTTTTGACATTTTCTAGAATCAAAATATTGATTAAAAATTCTAAATACGTATCTAAGAGGATTTTCAATTACTAATTTTTTTTCAAAAATAAATTCATTATTATCAAATCCCTTAGAACTAGTATTTTTATTTTGTATAGTTTTAGTTTCAATCGATAACTTTAACAAGTTATTAATAAACGCAACTCTATCACATATTTTTGAAGTATTACTTATTAAATATTGTTTTACACTCTTTAAAGTTTGACTTTTCATCTTCCTTTCTTGCGATAATGTATTAATAATATTATTGTACTTACTTTCTAATTCATATGTGAAATAATCACTTAGAAGTTTTTTAATGTTTTTTGTGTGAATCCTTTCTTTGACTTTATAAAAAAACTGCTCAATTAGATCATCTATTTCAATTTCATCTATTATACTTTTCGGAAAAATTCTTCTTGTTTTAGTCAAAAAATCATCATATTCTATAAATTCAAGTACTGAACTTTTTATTATTTTAAAATTTTTATAATTTTTTGTATTATCATTTAAAATTGGAATTCTTTGTATTAAAGAAACAATATTTTCAGTCGATTTATTTGCATTAGATTTAACAAAAGAAAGCGCTTCTATAAGTTTTCCTTTTTCCATCTCAATATTAAAATCCGGTATTTTTGACATTTCACTTCCAAAATAGTCTGTATTTATTAACGAATCCTTATTTTCAAACACTTTACTAATATATCCTTGGTCATAATAATCTACATAAAAATTAGTATTTAAAAGATTATTATTCATATCATATAATTCCATTTGTTGGCTTGCTATAAAATTCATTCTATCTTTATTTTTAAAAAAACCGATGTTATCATTTTCATTATGTAATGACATATAAATCTTATCTAAAAATAAAGATTTACCACTTCCTCTACTACCAATTATAGTATTTAATTTAGGAGATACTTCTATATTTTTTCCATTTATAACTATCTTTCCGATAAATGAAGGTCTATCATCTTCTGATACACAATAACAGTTCTTTGTTATTCTCCTAACATCACTACCAGCCATTCTCATTCCATTAAATGTTGGTAATGAATTAAAGTATTGAGGAGGATTATTCAAATATTCTTGTAATTTAGAAAAATTATTAGAATCAGAAAAAGAAATAACTGATATTTTTTTACCATTTAAGAATTCGTTTAAAAAAGCTATTGTTTTTTCTATTTCAGAATATCCACCAGCCTCCCAAAAATTGAAAAACTGGTCCATGTACAAATGTGCTTGTTCTTCTACAATTTCATTAGATGACCATTCATATACTATACCTCTTTTATCCTGCTTAAATGCATGTGGACTTATTAAAAAAGGGACTCTAATTTTTTGCGTCAAAAAGCTTAAAAATTCTGATATCTCTGGCACTCCTTTTTCCAATTTATCATTAATTGCCTTAGCATGTTCATCAAAATTAAATTTCTCAGGATCAAAATAAAAAATCAAATGTTTGTAATTTTTGTCATTTTTATTTAAATTAATATCAACTTCTATTCCGACGACAAAATTTATATTACTTTTTCTTCCTTTAAATTCATCATATACCTCTTTAGAAATTTTATTATGATCTGTAAATGATATTAATCTTAGTTTAGGATATTTTTCAAAAATTTCCATAAGTTTATCTATATAATCATGTACACTTAAGCGACTAAACTCTGAGCTTCCTTTCGGACATGCGCATGTGTGAATATGCAAATCCCATATTGATCCTTCATTTATAATTTTTTCTTCCATTTTTATTTTCTTGTATAATCAAATTGAACTTAAAATTATACATTTTCCTTTCTTAAAATTTATTATTATGAGTACACCCCAATGTATCTTCAATTATAATTTTTTAATAATCACTTTTATTTTTATATACAAAAGCATTTCATAAACACTACATAATTCAATTTTACTTTTCTTCTTTTTTATTCTTTTTCATATAAAACAAATCCATTTTGCTTAAAGCCTTAGTATCAGGATTTCTTACCTCATCAAGTGCAAGATTAAACTTTCTTTCACCATTAACAGGATCAGTTTCTATCATATGAGCCTTCATTTGCATTAATCTTTTATCATCATCTTGATATAATTTAACATACACAAACAATTCATTGCTATGAACTTCCTTTTTTGTTAGTAAAAAATCTAGACATTCCGCATTATGCTTATATGTTTTAGGTCCCATACGATCACAAAGCTCCATAATATGATCAATTAATTCCTTAGAATAGAAATCAATAACTAAATTATTTGTTTCTACCTCATCAGTATAAAGATAACTAATCCTATCATCAAAAAAATATAATTTAGAATGAGTTTCAATTGGGTAATTATCCTCATCTTTTGAAAGTACTTTAGAAAAGTCAATTATTCTATTAATTTTATCACTACCTAATTTACTAGAAACTGATATTTTGGCATTAGAAAACCACTGTCCTACACCATCTTTATCCGTCCATTTAAAATCAGAATCAGAAGTAAAATTAATATAATCAAGTGGTTGAAGACAACCTTTTTCCCACGTATCTTCATACCATTTCAATAATGCTTTTTGAAGTGTTCTAGAATATAGCTTAACACAAAAGCCTCTATTTATAAAATGACCATTACCATCACGTAAATATTTAATACTTGTCGCATAACCAAACGAATATAAATCTAAATTAATACGTTCACTACTATCTTTTATAAACAAGGTTGTCCAAACGTTCTTAATTTTTTTTATTTCAATATCATAATTTTCTTTTAAAAAATTCCATATGCTATCTTCAAGATAACTATCTTCATTAATAATTAATTTAATTGGAATATGACGAGCTTTTTGAAGTACATTAGGACTTGTAAATATATTCTTAATTGATGTTACATCATTTGTCATAATTTTAACTGGATTTGGATTATGTAAAAGAAACATTTTAATTCTTGTTGCTTCTGTTGATGCACCTGAAAGCACACATATTTTTCCTGAAATTCTATTATATTTTTTTATATTATTACTACGTACCACTATACATTATCCTTTCTTTTCTTATATTTATTTTATCTATAAAGCCATTCCATTTTGACTCAAAAATACTTTAATTATACTAACCGGTATAGCAATAGAATAATTAGTTTGGTAATCAGATGATGTTTGACTATAATATGTAAGTCCTACAAGCTGACCCTTCATATTAACTGTCATTGCACCATATATATTAGACTTTACATCAATTTCATTAACAATTAAAGGAAATGAAAAATCATCACCCTTACGACTCGTATTACTTATTGTTGAAAAATTCATATGATTATAGCCATAATCACTTGGTGAATAAATATTACAAACTGGATCATTTAAAGCTACATCATTGCTTGCAAGAGAAACAGCGTATAAATCGTTAGACTTTTTACTAAATTTTAAGATTGCTAAACCATATGATTCATTACTACAATACAAAATTGCTGAATATTCATATTTAAAAGCGTCCCACACCGTATATTTTACCTTATCATACTTTGTATCATTTTTTACTATGTATGAAGAGGTTAAAACATACTCACTATCTTTCTCTTCCTTTATAATTACACCACTACCAGTTCTAGTTGCTGATGATGTTTCAATGCCTAAAAATGTCTTATAAAATTTAGACTGGATTCTAACACATGCACGTGTATTATAAATATCACAATAATTAAACCAATAAAACATATCCTCTTGTGTTATTTTACCAGCAAGTACACTAGATAATTGATTGTATTCCTCATTTAATTTATTAATCTTTAAATTAATTTCATCAATTTTCTTTTTTAAATTATCAATATCTTTTTCTAATTCTTCGATTTTATTAAGATAATCAGTTTTTGTTAAAGTTGATGCATTAATTGTTTTAAGACCTACAAAAGTAAATACAACCATTATTATAAAAATACATATTTTCTTTTTCATTTTCATCACCTCAAATATTGCTCATTTTGACTAATAAATTCCTTAATCTTAAGTACCGGTGATGCTAAGCCTCTATGATTTTCATACGTATCAGTTGTACCTCCCCAGCTATTAATTCCAACTACCTCATAAGCCAAATTAACAAGCATTCCACCACTATTTCCTGAAAGCATATATGCATCATGATTAATAACATCATATTTAACATTTGATGAAGCGACTGGCTTAGATAAATTAACCTTTGAATACCAAAGTACATTACCTATTCCAACAGAATTAATTTGACCATGAGGATTTCCTATTGCAAAGACAAGATCATTTCTAACAGGATTATCTGATGCAAATTTCATAACTGGCAAATCATTTGCTTTACGCTCAATTCTTAAAATGGCCATATCATATGATGCATCATTAGCTAATAGGGTTGCACTATATTCATTATAGTAATAATCATTTACGTATATTTCTTCTAAAGTACTACCTTCTTTGGGATAAATAACATGATTATTCGTTAAAATATAATAATAGTTACCTATTTGTCTAAAAATAAAGCCACTACCAATTCCACCTCCAATATAATCCTTAAAATCAAAAAACCAAAAATTAGATTCTGAAAAACTAGAGTGTGATACAAGTACTGCCGATTCAAGAACCGAGTTTTCTAAATAAGAAAAAATCGAATATGAATTTTCAATCTCCTCATCTATCCTTTTAATATCAGCTTTTAGCTTTTTAATTTCTGTTTGTAAAGAAGAATATGAACTAGTTAAATTAAGAAGCCTATCTTCCAAAACACTTTTTTCGTTTACTAAACTCTCATACTTCTTCTTTAATTCCTTTAAAGAGGAATCTTCATTAACACTAATAGGAACATCATTACTACCATTAAAATTACATGATGTTAAGCTTACTCCAATAAGTAAAATTAAAAATAACACAAAAAAACTCAATCTCTTCATCCCTAATACCTCGCCATCGTTTTATTTTGCAACCATTTGCTTATAATTGCTACTACTTGCTATAAGTATATCACAATATTTTTGCATTTGGTTTATATTTTTTATTTTTTTGACAAAAATTTTATATTTTTTTAATATCATGCTCAATTAAGCATTTGACAATAATCATATTTTTTGACCAATATAGGTGCTAAAATTAAAATAACTATTAAAAAATAGTGAAAAAACAATATTGAGATGCCATTTTATGGCAACTAAACCAAGAAAGTAGGTATATACTATACTTTTAAACTTTAGAATTAAAAATTTTAAATCATTTAAAGATAGGGCTATTTTTTCCCTAAATCCTAAACGAATTCATATCTCATATAGCGCTGTCAGATAACAAAGAATTGTAATATATAGTTTAAAGTATTAAATAGCATATATGGTTCATAACTATATCACTTTATTTTTATTCTTAATTAACACTTTTGGTTCAATCAATAGTTAATAAACTTATTACTTATGTTCTACTTTAAATCAATATTTTTTATGGATTTATTTTATTTCAAATATAGTATTTGAAAGTTTTATGTGATAAAATACTAATAGGTAAAGGAGTGGTACAATGTCTTTATATTTAAATAGAAATGAGGACTTTTCTAATTA